>LADL02002249.1_pt1 | contig 53293 bp, 57 predicted proteins | sample 619721 | NCBI WGS metagenome assembly LADL02 (sample SAMN03397408, study PRJNA257561) | rock porewater metagenome | biome: terrestrial; feature: Opalinus Clay rock; material: porewater; isolation source: Opalinus Clay rock porewater BRC-3 borehole | place: Switzerland: Mt Terri URL, St-Ursanne ...
CCGGAGACGGCGCCGAGCCACGCGCCCTTGCCGATACTGCCGCCAGTTATCGCGGCCGTGCCCGCGCCGAGGGCGGCACCGGTTGCAGCGCCTACAACAGCTTGCGCCGCCCAGTTCCCGGTAACCGCACCACCAAGCTCTCCGCCGACATAGCTTGTGACGAAGGTGATGGAGCTTGCGACGAACACATCCTTGAGGCTTCCGCCGGAGATGCCGGTATTGATCGCGGTGACGCCGGCCGAGCAGCCTGCGCCTGCGGCAACGTTGCCGCCTGTAAAGTAGGTGCAGGCCGCAAACGCCACGATCGAGTCGATCTGGGCAGCGATCGGGAACTTCTGATTGATGTAGCCCTTCAGCTGGACGGTCCAATAGGTGATGGGATCGAGCCATTTGAAGATGTGAGAGAAGAACCCGTATCCGGAGGCGTCGGTGAAGGAGAGGGAGCGGTTGCGGACGTAGCTGTATCTGTTGAGGTCCTGGGTATCGAGGATCTCGTGGATATAGGGATCTGCGCTTAGGAACCTGCCGATTTTGGGGTCGTAGATGCGCCCGTTCATGTTGACGAGGCCGACCGCGTCGATCATCTCGTGGCCGGTGAAGCCGCGGGTGGTTTCCGACGTGATCGAGCCGGTGGGATCGTCGCTGCCATCGGGGAAGCGCCGCTTGCCCCAGGCGTCATAGGAGAGGCGCTCGGTGACGGTGCCGCTCTCGTCCATCAGGACCGCGACGGAACCGAGATGGTCCTTGACGAAGTAGCGCGTCTCGGTCGTGATCGGCGTGCCGCCGACCGGGGTCTTGGTGAAGTGCTCCCCCACCATCTCGCCGCCCGCGATGAGGTACTCGTTCCACTGGCTGGCGCCGCCTGCGCCGATGAACTTCTCGATTTTGATGCCGGAGACGGGATCGGTGTAATAGAAGGTGCGCCCCATGCCGTCTTCTTGCAGGATGCGCATATGGGCGGTGTCGTAGGTGAAGGCGACCGTGTTGGCGCCTTGCGTGATCGTCGCCACCATGTTGTAGGAGGTCCACGTCACCGTGCGCGTGCCGTCGCCGGTGAGGTTGCCGACCGCATCATAGCTGTAGGTGGCGTTGTAGGTGCCGGTGATCGAGGAGACCGCGTGAGGACGCGCCGAGCCGGTGGTGGGGTAGGCGTAGGTCCTACTTACTCAGTACAGAGATAAGTAAAGTGTCCCCGAAATCCCCGAATTACCCCCCAGGCCGTCTTCCTCGCGCGGCACCAAAATGAGATGGACGTGGTTCGGCATCAGGCAATAGGCCCACACCTCCACCTTCGCGGCGCGGCAGCTCTCCGCCAGCAGCGCCTTATAGGTCTCATAATCGGCATCGCTGAAAAACGTCTGCTGACGCCGGTTGCCCCGCTGCGTCACATGATGCGGCAGACCCGCCGCCACAACCCGAGCAATCCGTGCCATGGTGCACGACAGACCGGCGGGGTACCGCGGTCAATTAAGTATTGTGTCCCAGGAATTCGGAATTTCATTTTCATATGTCCCCGAATGTCCCCGCATTTCAAAACTACAATCACAGGACAACAATCATCTCGCAATCCCTCTTAGTCGGATAGTATTTTCTCTTATTCGTCAAGCCATAAAATAGTGTTCCATGTATTCCCTTGATTTTGGCTTTCTTCTGCTCTCTCTGCCAAACAGGCCTCATTACTACAGCGACGCGCTCGTCACCAATTCGTGCGACCACATCTTCAATAAACTCGATGTCCTGCCCAAACTCTGGAAACAGGATAGCAAACTCGTCATCCGTCACCTCGTAGATCGGGTAAGTGCAATTATCGGCACCATCTATCACTTGAACGTCTTTCATGGCTTGCCCGGCCTTACCTTTCCGCCTGGAGATATATTATCATACCCGCCTCCCGGCTTTGACGTGCCCCACATCGGCGGTCCATTTTGGATTTTAGTTTGAGATTGCGCGCAAAGCCAAGCCCTCCGTTCGATTGTGTGTAATTGCTGGGATAAAAAATGCCTCTGGTACAGGTGGTTTGTATCCCAGTGAGCTGTGCGGTCTGATGGTGTTGTAATGATGTCGCCAGGCTTCAATCAGGATTTGAGCCTCCTTCAATGTTGAGAAGACTTCTCCCCTCAGCAGCTCGTCGCGAAGCTTACCGTTGAACGATTCATTGTAGCCGTTCTCCCAAGGTGATCCCGGTTCAATATAGAGTGTCATCACGCCGATACGGCCCAACCATTCACGGACGGCCTTTGCAATAAACTCCGGGCCATTGTCGGAACGAATATGCTGCGGCGGGCCGTGTTCAAGAAAAAGCTCCGCGAGTGCGTCGAGTACGCTGCGGCTGTTCTGGCGCCGCTCGACAGCAATCGCCAGACATTCCCGGCTGAACTCATCGATCACGGTGAGCATACGGATCTTGCGTCCATCCTGGGTGTGGTCCTCGACAAAATCATAGGCCCACACGTGTCCGCGATATTGCGGCCTGAGGCGGACACATGAACCATCCGCAAGCCAAAGGCGGCCCCGTTTGTGTTGCCTTGCAGGCACTTTAAGCCCCTCGCGCCGCCAGATCCGCTCGACCCTTTTATGGTTCACGGCCCAGCCTGCCTCTTGGAGCAGGGCTGTTATCCGCCGATAGCCATAGCGCCCATAGGTCTTCGCAAGTTCGATGATGTCGGCTGTCAGAGCGTTCTCATCGGCCGGCGTCCTTGGAGCCTTGCGGTGGTGACCGGCCCCCGTCGAGTGGTCCGCTTGGAATGTTAGTTTAGCGCTGGGTTTTGCGCCAGTGGCGCGGTGGGCCAGACGAGGACCTCCGGCGCTGGTGGTCGGTATCCCAGCGATGAGTGCGGACGCACCGTGTTGTAGTGCCGTCTCCAGGCTTCAATCACGATCTTGGTGGAGTGCCCCCCTGGAGTGAGACAGTAGAAACGGGGACAGTTCTCCTTGAGCGGAGGACTGATGAGCGAGGAGCCGAAGACGGTCCAAATGATCGATGCCACCGTGATCCGCACTCATCATCAGGCCGCCGGCGCAAAAGGGGGACTCAAAAAGAGGGTCTTGGCAGCTCGCGCGGTGACTTTACGACAAAACTTCATGCCCGCACGAACGGAGAAGGCCTGCCCCTCGGCTTCGCTCTGACCGCGGGCGAGGCGCACGACGTCACGGCCTATGACGAGCTGATGGCGACGGACGAGACCCGCCCTCAAGCCATGCTGGGTGATAAGGGTTACGACAGCGACGATGTTCGCGCCGTATCGCAACGCGATACGACAAGACAGCCGACAGTTTCATGGCCTTCGTCCAACTGGCCTCAATCAAAATCTGGCTACGCTTTGTCAACAGGTCCTAGTCAGGGCAGCAATTGCTACAAATCTTGCCCATTTTTTTCTTGTAAGTTGTTGATTTTAATGATTTATTTAGCTGGCGGTGGGTGCAGTCTACCGCGAACCTCGCTGAGGCAGCTAAATTCGCTGTTATCAGGGAAAATACAGGGTATTTTCGCCGATTTCGGCTGGTCAACCCGGTCAGCTGATCGAATATCAGCCGATTTCCCAAGGACTTAGCGACCGAATTCCCGTGCGAAGAAACAGGGAATATTTGACACGGATCAGGGAATTTTTCGGCCGGAACAGGGAGTAAAAATTCGAGATCGGCGAAAACCAGGTCCTACTCTGTCAAACCACCGTTCTTGCGGTCCGGGCTCTCGCTATCGTCGACGAGATCCTGGATGCAGTTCATGACTGCGACGAGCTGCTCGCGGGCTCGGATCACTCGCATTGCCACTGCGTAGGGCTTCCTTCGCGCCTCCTGCAGGAAGACTTCCAGGACGCCGTCCGAGTAACGCGCGAGCGCGATTAAGTGTTCGCCACTTGGCCCGCTCGTGCCGGCGAGCCAGTTCTTCACAGTCCTCTCGCTCGCGCCTGTCCATCGCATCGCTGACTTGACGGCCTGATGAGAAGTGCCGAGCTCACGTCGGAGCGCGGCCGCAATTGCGGCGGAATAGTCTACCCCCGAGCCGTCCTGGTCGGTGGGCTGGTGCAAAACTTTGCCCTTTTTCGGCAACATATTTCCGGCCCTCCGAATCTAGACTGGTTAACCATGCGGAGACGGCCGCGCCTCGGGCCGTCCGTCCTCGATAATCCGGCATGAGCCTCGCGCTTGCGGGCCCCTAATCGTGGACGGAAGGAATCGGAGGAGTGACCGATTGGAGCCCATCAGGCGCGCCGAAAAGCGCAACCAATCCCCGGATGCCGGTCAGGGCAGCGGAATACGTCCGCATGTCGACCGAGCATCAGAAATATTCGACCGAGAACCAGGGCGATGCGATCCGGCGCTATGCGGCGCAGCGGGACATCGAGATTGTTCGGACCTACGCCGATGAGGGGAAGAGCGGCCTCAAGCTCAGCGGGCGTGACGCGCTCCAACGTCTGATCAATGATGTTCAGAACGGTCGGGCCGACTTCGAAACGATTCTGGTCTATGACGTCAGCCGCTGGGGCCGGTTCCAGGATGCCGACGAGAGCGCCTACTACGAATACATCTGCAAGCGCGTCGGTATTACCGTCCAATACTGCGCCGAGCAGTTCGAGAACGATGGAAGCCCGGTCTCAACCATCGTAAAGGGCGTCAAGCGCGCCATGGCCGGCGAATATAGTCGAGAGCTCTCGGCCAAGGTTTTTGCTGGCCAATGCCGTCTGATCGAGCTCGGCTTCCGTCAGGGCGGCGCGCCCGGATATGGGCTGCGGCGCAAGCTGATCGACCAAACAGGCGCCTCGAAAACCGAGCTGACGCCGGGCGAGCACAAAAGCATCCAGACCGACCGTGTGATCCTCGTTCCCGGTCCGCCCGAGGAAATCGATATGGTCCGATGGATCTATCGGACCTTCGTCGAGGACGGCAGACCCGAACGGGAGATCGCCAACCTCCTGAATGCCCGCAGCATAAAGACGGATCTGGGCCGTCTCTGGACGCGGGGAACCGTACACCAGGTGCTCATCAACGAGAAATATGTCGGCAACAATGTCTGGAACCGCGTCTCGTTCAAATTGAAGAAGAAACGGGTTCGCAACGTTCCGGATATGTGGATCCGTGCCGATAGTGTTTTTGAGCCTATTGTGGACCGGCTCCTGTTCGACGCAGCGCGAGTCATCATTCGCGAGCGCTCTCACCGTTTGACCAATGACCAGATGCTGGAAGCGTTGCGGCATCTCTATGAGGTGCGCGGCTATCTATCGGGCCTTGTCATCGACGAGACCGACAACCTGCCTTCCAGCAGTGCTTATCAGGGCCGCTTCGGCAGCCTGCTCCGGGCCTACCAGCTGGTTGGCTTCACGCCCGACCGGGATTATCGCTATATCGACATCAACCGCGCCCTGCGCGCCAAATATCCTGGTGTCATTGCCGACACGATTGCCGGTATCGAGCGCGCGGGTGGCGAGGTTGAACGGCATGTCCTCACGGATCTGCTGACAATCAACGCTGAGTTCACCACCTCGATCGTCATCGTGCGCTGTCGGCAGACTTCGGCCGGCTCTCTGCGTTGGCACGTCCGGTTCGATACCGGCCTTTCCCCCGACATCACGGTCGCCGTCCGCATGGACGCCGAGAACCACGCACCCCTCGATTATTACCTCTTGCCCCGTCTCGATATGACGCTGCCGCGTCTGAGGCTCGCCGAGTACAACGGCCTGTCGCTCGACGCCTATCGCTTCGAAACCCTGGATCCCCTGTTCGGCATGGCCGCCCGCGTAAGCCTTCTGGAGGTTGCATGATGATGAGCGAGAAACCTGCACCTACGATCCAATTGATATCGGTAGATCAGATCATGGTGGTGAACCCACGTGTCCGCAATAAGAGGATCTTTCGGGAGATTATTGAGAACATCGCCGAGCTCGGCCTCAAGAAGCCGATCACCGTCACACGGCGCGACCATCCCGAAGGACCCCATTACGACCTCGTTTGCGGACAAGGGCGGCTCGAGGCCTACCGGACACTTGGCCAGCAAGAAATCCCGGCCCTCGTCGTAGATGCCGACAGCGAAGACTGCATGGTCATGAGTCTCGTAGAAAATCTGGCACGCCGGCAGCATCGCGCGATCGACCTCCTCCACGATATCGAGGGGCTCAGGGGGCGTGGCTACAGTGACGCGGAAATCGCACGCAAGACCGGCCTCACGCCGGAATATACGAAGGGGGTGATACGGCTCATCGAGACGAACGAGCTCCGTCTTCTGCGGGCGGTCGAATCTGGGCATGTCCCTGTCAGTGTCGCCGTCGCGATCGCTGAAGCCGATGATGCCGGCACGCAGCGCATCCTGCAGCAGGCCTATGAAAAGAAGCTCTTGCGGGGCCGCAAACTGATTGCGGTGAAGCGTCTTGTCGAACAAAGGCGGCGCAGCGGAAAGGGACGGCTCTCCACGGATACGAAGCGAGACCGCACACTATCCCTCGACGGGTTGTTGCGGACCTATCAGGAAGACACAGACAAGAAACGCTACCTCTTGCGCAAGGCCGATGCCACACGCAATCGACTCATCTTCGTGACGGAAGCCCTGCGAAAGATCCTGGCGGACGAGAATTTCGTGACGCTACTCCGCGCGGAGAAGCTCGATAGCTTCCCGAGCAATCTCGGTGACCGGCTTCAAATCGGCAGGCGGGCTTGACCATGGCCCGGCGCATTTCATCATCCCCCGTGAAAATGGCGTTCGAGGACGAGACGCTTCGTATTCCTCTGTCGGAAATCCAGCCGCTGCGGCTCGTCAATGCCGCGGTCAAGAAGACCATCAAATATGCTCAGATCAGTGCGTCAATCCGAGAGGTCGGCATTATCGAACCGCCGGTTGTCGCGCGCGACCGAGCGGCTCCCGGCAAATATCTTCTGCTCGACGGTCACCTTCGTCTCGAAGTGCTGAAGGATATGGACGAGACCGAGGCCGTGTGTCTCGTCTCTACCGATGACGAGGCGTTCACCTACAACAAGCGCGTGAGCCGGCTCGCGATTGTCCAGGAGCACAAAATGATCCTGAAGGCGATCGAGCGCGGCGTCTCCGAAGAGCGTATTGCAAAGGCTCTCAATATCCATCCCGCGACGCTTCGGGGAAAGAAACGCCTGCTCGAAGACATCTGTCCGGAGACGGTCGAAATATTGAAAGACAAGCATGTCCCGACCGGCGCCTTCTGGATCCTGAAAAAGATGGTGCCGATCCGCCAAATCGAGGCGGCCGAGCTGATGGTCGCCATGAACAAATACACCATGAGCTATGCCCGCTCGTTGCTGGCAGCCACACCGCAGTTCCAGATCGTCGATCTGCAGAAGAACAAGGTGATCAAGGGACTCACGGACGAGCAGATGGCGCTCATGGAGCGCGAGTCCGGAAATCTCGATCGGGAGTTCAAGATGGCCGAGCAATCTTATGGCCAGGACCACCTCAATCTGGTTCTCGCAAAGGGATATCTCGCGAAGCTCCTCGCCAACGCACGCGTCGTCCGCTATCTCGCGCAGAATCACCAGGAGATCCTGTCGGAGTTTCAGAAGATCGCGGAGCTGGAGAGCTCGGCAGCCTGAGAATGAAGGCCGCTAGGTTGGACGACGCACGCATCGTTTATGGGGACCCGGACCCGATAAGCGCGGGGACCGCGGGAGACGCCGCACGGTGGGGCGGATCGAGCGCGGTGGTGGGGATGGCGGCGAACCCGTTCGGAGCCCATCAGATTAGCGTTTATAGCGCTAGTCGAATGGCCAGCCGATACGCGGCTGGCCGTTATGATGAGGGCATGTCGCCGCTGGGAGATGATGTAAGTGGATATCGAATCTCGGCCGCGGCATGCCCCGCCTTAACACATGTCCGTACAAACTCTCTGCAAGTGAGGACCTTAGTCGCATCCGCCCCTATGCTGACCTTGACGCGACCTCGTTGTGGGTTGGCAACAGGAGCGTAATGCCCCAGCACAAGGCGAGCATGGTGAAGGAGCCGATCAGGCACGCCTCGAGGCCGCCCGCTTGCGTGAGAAGCCCTGACAGGAGAATGCCCATCAGACGGCCTGCGGCATTGGCCGCGTAATAAAAGCCGACATCCTCCGCAGCTTTCTCGGATCCGGCATATGCCAAGATCAGATAAGAATGCAAAGACGAGATCACCGCGAAGGCGAAACCGAAGATCGCAAGTCCGACAACAACCACCAGATCGGGACGGGAGGGCCCGGCGGTCATCAGGATGATGGCGATCACGAAAGGAATGGCGGTGAGCAGTGCGCCCCAGATCCGCGCATCTGGAACTTCGCGCGACAACCCGTTAGCGCTGCGGCGGATGATCGATGGCGCAATCGCCTGCACAACACCGTAACCGACTGTCCAGGCCGCCAGAAAGCCGGCGACGTGCATATATTTCCAACCTGCCGCATAAAGGAAGACCGGCAGGCCGACCACGAACCAGACGTCGCGCGAGCCGAACATGAAGATGCGCGCCGCCGCGAGAAGATTGATGGCGCGTGTCTTGGCGAAAAGCTCACGAAACGACTTCGAGGATTTGGCCTTGCCCAAAGTACGCGGCAGGCTAATGAGCACATTGATGAGGATGAGTGTCAGCATGCCGGCCATCAGCCACAACGCCGGCTTGAAACCAATCGTCTGAAGCAGGAGGCCGCCGATGAAGAAGCCGAGCCCCTTCATGGCGTTCTTGGAGCCCGTGAACCAAGCAACCCACCGGAACAGCTGGCCAGCCCCGCCCTCGGACGAGGCTTTGATGGCCGATTTGGAAGCTGTCTTGGTAATGTCCTTGGCGACACCCGCGATGCCCTGCGCGCAAACGACCCAGGCCACGGAGAAAGCACCGCTCCAGGCTGGATCAAGCGCCGAGAGGAGCAGCAATCCTGAGATTTGAAGCGTCATGCCGACCGCCAGCATGCGCGGAATACCAAAGCGCGAGGCGAGCCAACCGCCGCCCAGATTCGCGAAAATACCCGCTGTTTCGTATAGCAGGAATAGCATCGCCAGCATGAAGGGCGTGTAGCCAAGACTGTAGAAATGCAGCAGTACCAGCATGCGCAGCGCGCCGTCGGTCAGCGTAAAGCCCCAATAGGCCGCCGTGACGATGGCGTAGTTGCGCAGTCCGCCCGGCACAGACGTCAATTTTGCGGCGTCGGCCATCCTAGATCCCGACGCGGGCCATGTGGCATGCAAGATCGACCATACGGCAGGCATAGGCCATCTCGTTGTCATACCAGGCGTAGATCTTGAGCATGGTACTGTCCGTTACGAGCGTCGAAGGTCCATCGACAATGGAGGATCGGGTATCGCGTGCATAATCGGCGGAAACGAGGGGACGCGTCTCGAAGCCGAGGATGCCGGCCAGCGGTCCTTGAGCCGCGGATTGAAAGAGCATGTTGATTTCCTGCTCTGTCGTCGCGCGCTCCAGTTCGAATACACAATCGGTGAGTGACGCGTTCAGAACCGGCGCACGTACCGCATGGCCGTTCAGCTTACCTTTGAGCTCAGGATAAATCAGTGCGATCGCCGTAGCGCTCCCGGTCGTCGTCGGCTGCAGCGAGAGCATGGCGGAACGCGCGCGACGCAAATCCTTGTGAGGCGCGTCGGTCACCACATTGGTGTTGGTCGGGTCATGGATGGTTGTGATCTGACCGTGGCGGATGCCGATCGCCTCATGCACGACCTTGACCACGGGCGCGAGGCAATTCGTGGTGCACGAGGCGGCGGTCACAATAGGGTGCTTGGCGGGGTCGTAGAGATGCTCGTTGACACCCACCACGACATTGAGGACAGAGGGATCCTTGACGGGCGCGGCAACGATGACGCGCTTGGCGCCGCGCTTCAAATGGCCTTCAAGGATTGCAGGCGTGAGAAACTTTCCCGTGCATTCCAGGACGACGTCCACGCCAAGATCGCCCCACGGAATTTCCCCAGGCGCGACGTTGGCGGTAAAAGTCATGTTCTTGTCGCCGATGCGGATCTCATCGTCACCCTTAACCATGATGCGTTCGCGCCAGCGGCCCTGAACGCTATCGAACTCGAGGAGATGTGCCGTTGTGATAGGGCCTCCTTTGAGCTCGTTGAGATGAATGACGTCGAGGCGGTTTGCGCGTCGCGGATCGTCGCTTGGTCGCTCGGCGGCGCCCATGGCCGCGCGCAAGGCCAGGCGGCCGATCCGGCCCATCCCGCTGATTCCAACCTTCATGCTTTACTCTCCTTGGGAGTCATGCCCGCGCTGGTTTGGACGAATCCATCAATATGAGTGGTGCGCGTCTCGACAGCGCCTACAAAAATCGCGTTGATAATAATGGATCGACGTGACGGGCGTGATGGAGCTCGTCAGTGCGAGACATGCACATCGGGCCGATCCTCGGCCTGCCAGCGCCCGATCTCGTTCAATCGATTAATTGCGATTTGGTCGAGCTGATCCATCCGGAAGCTGAGCAGAATATCCACTCGACGCCTGAGATAACCGGTCACGGTGTTAAATGCGTGCGCCTGTTCCCATTCTGCGCCTTGAACGATCGCGGGATCGGGAATCGACCACCGCGCAGTGATCGGTTGTCCAGGCCAGACAGGGCATTCTTCACCCACCGCCTCATCGCACAGATTGATGACGAGGTCCATCACCCACGCACCGGGACGCGAAAACTCGTCCCAGCTCTTGCTCCGCAGCCCGTCTGGCGAGATCTTCAAGTTGTTGAGCACTTGCAAAGCGCCCGGATGGATATGGCCGCGCGGCGCCGCGCCAGCGCTGAACCCCCGCAGATGACCATTGCGGCTGTTGAGATAGGCCTCCGCTAGGATGCTGCGCGCGGAATTCCCTTTGCAGAGAAACAAGACATTGTAGGAGGAGCGGTCGGCCATCGGTTCTGTCCTTCAGCAGCAAGCTTTGGCGGAGGTTGATTCTGTGCTGGCCGCCGCGCCTGGACCACAGCAGGCCGATTGACCGGCAAGGGCAGTCTCCATGGCTTGCGGGGCGCAGCAGGCGCCTTCAACGGCTTCGTCCTGCTGACGAGCGAGCGGCGCATCCTTATGCTCGCCGTCGCTATAAACAGCGCTCTCACCCAGCGAGAGAAAGGTCTCCCACGAAATGCCTGAAGGGTCGGCGATCCAGCTCTTGCGCGAGCGGGCATAGCAGCAGGTGACGTCTCCCTCGTCGAGAACGGGACCGTCGGCATGAGTCAGGCGCTCTTGCACCGCCTCAAGCTCGCCCTCAGTCTCGGCCTGGATACCGAGATGATCGAGCCCCGCTAAGACGCCAACACGTTGACTGATCGCAAAATTGACGCGCGGATCTTCAAGCATCCATTTGGCGTAATCGGGTTTGTGCACCGTAGGGTTTGCGGCAAAAAGCGCTGAATAAAACCCGATCGAGCGCTCAAGATCGTCAACAGAGATGTGAACATGCAGCCTCTTCATCGGCACTCCTCGGGGCATCTCATACCCTATGATAGGGTGGGAATAGGCGCCCGTACCCAATGTCACCAGATTGGGATGGACATTCCTGACATTTCAATTATTATGAAAACATGAAATCAAGTCAAGCCCAGGCGGGGTTCGCCGCCCTCTCACAGGAGACGCGCCTCGCCATCCTGCGGCTCCTCATCAAGATCGGTCCCGAAGGTCTTCCTGCTGGGGAGATCGCGGCCCGATTGGATGTGCCAGCGCCGACGCTGTCATTCCATATCGCGTCTTTGGAGCGCGCGGGCCTTGTCACATCGCAAAGGGCTCAGCGCCAGATTATCTATGCGCCGGACTTCGAGGGTGTGCGGGCGCTGGTAAGCTTCCTGCTTAAGGATTGCTGCGGGGGTAGGCCGGAAATCTGCGCTGGCCTCTTTGAAGGGCTTAGTGCCGCTTGTGGGCCTTCCTGTGAACCCGCTCCCAAGAAAGCGGTTCGTAAGAGCGCAAAAGCCTGACGGCGATTTGCGCATGAACATGACGTCTTCAGCAAAGGCCACGGCCAAAGATCCCCCGAGAGCATCGCTCGGTCCGGTCGAGCGTTATCTGACGCTATGGGTGGCGCTTTGCATTGTGGCCGGAATTGCCCTCGGTCAAATCGTTCCCGGCGTTTTTCAAAGCTTGGGGACCATGACAATTGCTCAAGTCAATCTTCCGGTCGCGGGCTTGGTCTGGCTCATGATCGTTCCGATGCTGCTGAGGATCGATTTTTCGGCCTTAAGCGATGTGCGCGCGCATTGGCGTGGCATCGGTGTCACCTTTTTCATCAATTGGGCCGTCAAGCCGTTTTCGATGGCGTTTTTGGCGTGGCTGTTTATTGGCATTCTGTTTCGAGGCCTGCTCCCCTCGGACCAAATCGATAGCTATATCGCGGGCCTTATCCTGCTCGCCGCCGCGCCGTGCACCGCGATGGTGTTTGTGTGGTCCAACCTTCTGGACGGCGAGCCGCATTTCACGCTCTCGCAAGTCGCCTTGAACGACACCGTGATGGTGATCGCCTTCGCGCCACTGGTCGGCCTCCTTCTCGGCCTTTCGTCAATTTCGGTGCCTTGGGACACGCTGCTGCTGTCGGTGGGTCTCTATATCGTCATTCCCGTGATCGCCTCCCAATTGGGACGCTGGTTCCTCTTGCGTCGCGGGGGGCCGAGCGCCCTCGCCCATATGCTCGCAATCTTGAACCCCATATCGCTGGGCGCTCTTTTGTTGACGCTGATCTTGCTGTTCGGCTTTCAGGGCCAGCAAATCCTGGCGCAACCTTTCGTCATCTTGCTGTTGGCTGTTCCGATCCTGATCCAGGTTTATTTCAATGCGGGCCTCGCCTATTGGCTCAATCGCCGCTTTGGCGTCGCCTATTGCGTGGCGGGTCCCTCCGCTTTGATCGGTGCCAGCAACTTCTTCGAATTGGCGGTCGCGACGGCAATCGCGCTGTTTGGCTTTCAATCGGGAGCGGCTCTCGCGACCGTGGTCGGCGTCCTGATTGAGGTTCCCGTGATGTTGTCGGTCGTCGCCATCGTTCGCCGGACGCGGGTTTGGTATGAGCGCCAAGCTTCCATTTGAGTTCACCGGAGCATAGGCCATGACCTTGAGAATCTGGGGCCGCGCCAATTCATCAAACGTTGCAAAAGTCATGTGGGCGATTGGTGAACTCAATCTCTCCTGTGAGCGGATCGACATTGGCGGCACTTTTGGTGGAACGCAGGAACCCGCTTATCTGGCGCTGAACCCTATGGGGCAAATCCCGACCCTCGATGACAACGGATTTGTCCTTTGGGAATCCAACGCCATTATTCGCTATCTTGCATCTCAATATGGTGCAGGCCATCTGTGGCCGGATAATCCCCATGCGCGGGCCGATGCGGACCGCTGGATGGATTGGGCGAGTTTGTCCCTCGCCCCCGCAATCGATGCCTTGCGAAAAGCTCACCGGGTGCCCGAAACCGACGAGCAGCGAACGTCGATCATTGAAAAGGCGTCTGAGGACGTTGCTACGATTTGGCAAGCTTTGGAGCCGAGGCTCACACATCACTCTTTCATTGCCGGTGATGCCCTTTCGGTGGCCGATATCAGCCTGGGCGCATTGGTCCACCGTTGGCATTTGGCACGCCGCCCATGGCCGCGCCTGCCCGCCATTTCCGTTTGGTATGGACGCCTATGCGAGCGTTTCCATTACGCCCGTCACATCGTCGCCAAAGTGTCATGAACTAGCGCGTGATTGAAACGCACTTGTTTCTTGACTCTTTTTTACTATTCCATAATATTGGAAATATAGTAATTGGCTCAATTCGAATGGCTAGGTCGAGCGACGACACATAATCGTGCCGGTCACAGGGATCATTGGAGCACGCCATGAATCTGCGTAAATCGCCGCCCCTCATCTTTGTCCTCTCAGTCGTCACCGCGCTCCTGGCGAGCCAAACGCCAGCGCATGCCGATGACATTCAAGGCGCGGGATCAACCTTCGTTGCGCCGATCATGACGAAATGGGCGCAGGATTATGAAGCAAGCACAGGCGTCAAAATTGTTTATCAAGCGGTTGGCTCGGGCGCAGGCATTCAAAAAATTCAAGCGGGCGAAGTGGACTTCGGCGCGACTGATAAGCCGCTTTCACCAGCTGAGCTTCAAGCGGCAGGTCTTTGTCAGTTTCCAATTGTGATCGGTGGTGTGGTTCCGGTGTTCAATCTTCCCGGGATCACCTCCGGCACAGTCAAATTCACTGGTTCACTCTTGGCCGATATCTATCTCGGCAAAGTGACGATGTGGAATGCGCCCGAGATCAGGGCCGTCAATTCGGGTGTTGCACTTCCGGCGCTCCCCATCACTGTTGTTCACCGCTCCGATGGCTCGGGCACGACATTCAACTGGGTCCATTTTCTCTCGAAAAAAAGCACGGACTGGAACAACAAAGTCGGCAGTGGATTATCTGTCGAATGGCCGACAGGTGTCGGCGGCGAAGGCAATGCCGGTGTGGCTGCTGCCGTCACTCAAACCTCCGGCGCTATCGGCTATGTCGAATATACCTATGCGATTCAAAATGCGCTCGCCTATGGTCAGGTCGAGAACAGCCGAGGCCTGTTCATGACCCCAAATGCCGATACCTTCCAAGCAGCAGCTGATACCGTCGACTGGAAATATTTTAAAGACTTCAGTGTCTCGATCGGCGATGCAGCGGGTGCGCCGGACGCCTATCCGATCACGGCCACGACATTCGTGCTTATGTATAAGGCACCGAAAGATCCCACGCGATCCGCAGCGGCCCTGGCTTTTTTCAAATGGGCGCTTGAGAACGGCGAGGATGAAGCGTCGGCCCTTCACTATGTCTCGTTACCGCCGAGATTGGTGACGCAGGTCGAAAAATATTGGGCCAGCCAAATCAAACCACAGGCGAATTCTTTGGCCAATTGATAGATTAAAGCCCTCGCCGTGTTTGTGTGCGCTTAAATATCCTCATGCGCACCGGAGAATCAAACGCACGTAAGTACAATGCAATCCGGTCTTTCGTGAGACCTCATTCAGGGAATCGGCATCGCCTTTATTGATGAGCTTGAGCTAAGTATGTGCCGGTGCAGATGCATTGTGTACCACGAGTGTTTGAACGTCCGTCCCCTAATCAATGCTCGTCGATGATCCCGGTCCGCTGCGCCGTTTTACAGAGACGGACAAGGACAGAGTCAGTTCATTGTCGGAAGCTTCAAGTTGCTCAGCGGTGGGGAGCTTCTCGCGCAGAGTCGCTAAAATCATCGTACTGTCCTTCGAGCTCTTAACTGGCTCCGTGACATTACCGCGCCCAATTGCCTCCGTGACGGCAGCTCGGTCCAGACGCATAACAACAGCACACGTGTAAACGTCCACACGACGGACAAGGCGATGGATGAGCTCATGGCCCGCGAGATCAGCGGCGATGCCATTGGGTGCCCTGTGACTGACAATGCGCTCCAGGACGTGCGTGACGATCGTCTCGATAACAGATGCAGAAACGCGGGAGATAGATCTGGTATTCACTTGTTCGCCTTTGAGCGATGGGCTGCTGACATAGTACCGATACGTGCGCCCAGCCAATGTCTTCACATGGAAGTGCCTCATGCGGTTGCCACGGTCATCAAAGATGAGGCCAGCAAGCATCTTATCGGCCGAGGGCGACGTCTGGGTTGCGCGTCTCACTCGACGGACAACGATTTGTTGCTGCACCCGATCGAACAGCTCACGCGGAAGAATGGGTTCGTGAACACCGGGATAGGCGGTTCCATTATGGACGATCTCGCCGATATACGTTCTATTCTTGAGAATTGCAGCAAGCGCTCCTGGATAGTAGACCCTGCCGCCTGTGGCGCGGCCTGTGGCGGATGTTCGAGTCTTTGAATGTATGCCTTGAGCCCTGAGTTCATTGCGCAAGGCGATCAACGAGCCTAGCTCCAGGTATCGCTGGAAGATGCACCGAACAATCTGTGCTTCCTCCTTGTTGGGAATGAGCATTTTGTCCTTAATGTCATAGCCCAGCGGAATAAGGCCGTCAGTTCCAAGTGCTTTGCGCCACAAGACGTGCAACCGTCCAAGATCAGCCGTTTCGGTTTCCGCGAGAATGCTGTTCAACGCATTCGGGTCTTTCGAGATCAGCGCCGTTACGGGTGCGTCCGCTGGCAACCGTCGCGTGGACGCATGTGCTCGTGTGGGTATGTCGTGGCCAGCCGGCGCGGACCTATTAAGGGGTCTGGAGGGCATGTTGGTTCTTGCGCCTCGCCCTAAATCTTAAGTCCCGATCCGATAGTGCATGGCACCATCAATCCGCTCCGAGATGAGATGACGCCCAGCCTTCCTCCAAAGCGGGCCAGACAACAAGTCCGTATACGGAGTCGAATTCAGCAAGCGACTACCATTCGAATGGATGAACGATGACGTGGCGATCTCGAAGCACAGATTGACTAGGCTTGAATGCCTTCAATCCTCCGAAGCTTGGCGCGCTCAAAGTGCCGTGCTGTGGCGCCGTGACGATAACGGATCCGTGTTCTCGCACTGTGCAAGGTGACGATCGTCCCTGGCTCCCTTTTAGGTCTGAAGGAGGGCCGGCATGAAGCATCATTTTGCCACCACACGGCCCACGGCCTTGTCTCCAAAGCATTCGCATGAAAATTCATATGTCCCACTCGCCAAGGGAGGAATGGTCACATGCTTTCGCTTGAGATCCACATAAGTGATTTGTTTTGTTGAGTTGGGATTTCGAGCGGAACCGGGGACGAATAGCGAGGTAAATCCCAGCGATGGCCCCGACACGATGACGGGAGAGCGGTGAACATCGAGAACAGCAAATTCCAAATTGAAAGCGGCATTTGCGGGGACAGTGACAGTCGACGGAGAGAACCGATGGTGCCGAATGAGAACCTTCTCGACCGGAAGGCCGTCACCATGACCCATAGCCGAACATGCTGCCGTACTGAGCAGGCACATGCTAGCCACAATTAACTTGCAAATCGTATTCATCGAAGGCTCCATTATTCGTGAGAGATAGACACACTCAAATTAAAACTAGGCAGGCAATCTTCATTGTGAGACGGCTTGTGATAGCTGTGAGCAGATATCGACTCCTTTCTTTTTGTGGGTCGTAAGTGAGGAGAGTGCCTTTGCACCTCCATCTCGTCCTGACATTGCTTCACGTGTGCATAGACGCTGCATGTCGGGCGCTAAAGCTTTGCGCTCTTCCAAGGGGCGCTGCGCGATCTCGATCCACTCATTGCAGATCGAGGCCATTGCCTTTTTGTGCCGTGCCACATCGGAATAGGCCGAGACAGAGTCGTGGCCGTTCTGGGCAATCTCTCGACATTGTTCAACCAGACGATAAAGACCTTGTGATTCCACGGTTTCGGCCTGAACCGAAGGCGCGGTCAAAAGCAGTTGAGCCACTGCCGCAATAAGGAAAGGAATGCTCTCCATCTTCATTTTCTTTCCCATCTCACCTTGCAAAACCGTTGATCGCTTCCTCGTTTCTTCGGTGGAACATCCGATAAAGCACGGGGAGAACAAGCAGCTTAAGGGCTGTCGATGAGATGATCCCGCCGATCACGACCGTCGCGAGCGGACGCTGAACCTCCGCTCCGGCGCCCGTCGCGATGGCCATCGGAACGAAACCAAACGACGCGACAAGCGCTGTCATCAGCACAGGACGCAGGCGCACGGCGCACCCGCGCGTAACGGCGTCATCAAGATTCATCCCCTCTTCGCGTAGCTTCTTGATGAAAGACACGATCAGAAGACCGTCAAGAACCGCGACGCCGGAGAGCGCGATGAAGCCGATGCCCGCGGAGATCGAGAGCGGAATACCCCGCAGCAGTAATGCCGCGATGCCGCCCGTCAACGCCAGCGGAACACCGGTGAATACCAGTGCCGCATCCTTGGCCGAGCCGAGACTCATGAACAGCAACAGAAAGATCAGGCTGAGCGCCAGCGGCACAACGATAGTGAGACGTTTTGCGGCGGACGCGAGCTGTTCGAACTGGCCACCCCATTCGATCCAATAGCCCGGTGGTAAAGCAACGCCCGTCTTGATCTGACGTTCAGCATCCGCAACGAAAGAGCCGATATCGCGCCCGCGGACATTGGCCGACACCACAATGCGGCGCTTGCCATTCTCCCGGCTGATCTGGTTCGGACCTGGCGCAAGTTTGAGATTCGCGATCTCCGCGAGGGGAACGAAGGCCGGGAATTTCGGTGCCCAGGGTGTCAATGCGGCCGGGACCAGATCGGTCCCCGCCTCGTCACGCGGCGGCAGAGGAATCAAGATTCGTCCAATAGCGTCGATGTCGCTTCTGATGTGCTCAGGAAGGCGCACCACAAGGTCAAATCGGCGATCTCCTTCGAAAACCTGTCCCGCCACCTTGCCACCGATGGCGATCTCGATGATCTCCTGAACCTCGGCGATGGAGAGACCGAACCGTGCAATCTTGGCCCGGTCGATCTCGACCGTCAGCATGGGAAGCCCTTCGACCTGCTCCATCTTGGTGTCAGTCGCACCGGGAACCTGCCCCAGAACCTCGGTCACTTCGCTCCCGAGATTGGCAAGAACGTCAAGATCGTCGCCAAAAATCTTGACCCCGACATCGCTGCGGACGCCCGAGATCAGCTCGTTAAAGCGCAACTGAATGGGCTGCGAGACCTCATAGGCGTTGCCCGGAATTTCCTCCAGGGCCTCCTCAATATCGGCGAGAACCTTCTGCTTGTCCCGGCCCGGTCCCCACTGGTCGCGTGGCTTCAACATAACATAGCCGTCGCTGATGCTGGGTGGCATCGGATCGGTCGCGACTTCAGCCGTCCCCGTGCGCGCAAAACTTTCCTTCACCTCGGGAATTTGTGTGAGCCTCGTCTCGATCGCCTTTTGCATTTCGAGCGACTGCGTCAGGCTCGTGCCAGGTATGCGCAGTGCCTGGACGGCAAGGTCGCCTTCGTCCAGACTCGGGATGAATTCAGAACCCATCAATGAGGCCGCCACGACTGTTACTGCGACCAGTGCCACTGCGGTCGCGACAACGGTTCGCCCCCGAGCGAGGCAGGCCTTGAGAAGCGGAGCATAGATGCGCGACGCCCGTGACATGACCCAATTCTCTTTTTCGGAGACGGGACCGCTCGCGAAGATGGCGACAGCAGCGGGAATGAAGGTCACGGAAAAAATGACTGCGCCAATGAGCGCGATCAGAACGGTCAGCGCCATCGGCGTGAACATTTTCCCCTCAACGCCGGTGAGCGTGAGAATGGGAAGGTGCACAACGATGATGATAAGGCTCCCGAACAAGCTTGGATTGACGACCTCTCGTGTCGCTTGATCGACAACCGCGAAGCGCTCTGCGGGTTTCAACAAACGCCCCTGTCGATGCTGCTCCTCGGCCAGGTGGCGCAGGCAGTTTTCGACAATGATCACGGCGCCATCGATGATGATGCCGAAGTCGAGCGCGCCAAGGCTCATGAGATTGGCGCTGACCTTGCTCTCGACCATTCCTGTAATTGTGAAGAGCATGGAAAGGGGAATGACAAAGGCTGTGATCAGCGCGAGCCTGAAATTTCCCAGAAGCAGGAACAGCACAGCGATAACAAGGATCGCGCCCTCGAACAGGTTTTTCTGCACGGTTTCAATTGTCGCATTCACGAGATGCGTGCGATCGTAGACTGTGCGGATCGTCGCGCCATCGGGAAGGCTTGATTTGATGCTTTCGAGTTTGTCCGCGACGCGCTGCGCCACGGTGCGACTATTTTCGCCAATCAGCATGATGGCGGTGCCGAGCACGACCTCTTCGCCGTTGAGCGTGGCCGCGCCGGTGCGCAGCTCCTTGCCGAGTTCAACATTGGCGACGTCCCGCACGCGGATCGGAAGTCCATCATGGGCGCTGATCACAATATTCGCGATGTCATCGGTGGACGCGACCTGTCCGGGCGCCCGGATCAGATACTGCTCGCCATTGCGCTCGATATAGCCCGCGCCGACATTGGCATTGTTGCGCGCCACAGCTTCGAGCACATCGCGGATACTCAGGCCATAGGCGGCAAGCCGCTCGGGATGGGGCACCACATGAAATTGCTTCGCGAAGCCACCCATGGAGTTGACTTCGATGACGCCAGACACATTGCGGAGCTGCGGCTTGATGATCCAGTCTTGAATTGTGCGCAGCTCAGTCGGATCGAGCGCAGGCGCGCCCTTTCCATCATCGGCCTTCTGCGCCTCGACGGTATAAAGGAAAATCTCGCCCAACCCGGTTGCGATGGGTCCCATTTCAATGTCAGCGCCTTCGGGCAACTCCTCGCGCGCCTGTTGCAGGCGTTCGTTGACGAGCTGGCGGGCAAAGTAAATATCGGTGCCATCCTCGAAGATGACGGTGACCTGGGAGAGGCCATAACGCGACAGCGAGCGGGTATAAGCAAGGCGGGGAAGCCCGCCCATGGCGGTTTCAACCGGGAAGGTGATGCGTTGTTCGGCCTCTAGCGGCGAGAAACCCGGCGCCGATGCATTGATCTGAACCTGCACATTGGTGATATCGGGAACCGCGTCGATGGGCAGGCGCGTGAAATTGTAGACGCCAATTCCAGCAATGCCCAATGTCAGTATCAGGACGAGCCAACGCTGACGGATGGCGAAGGCAATGATCGCACCCATTACTTGCTTCCTTTTGTTCCCGAAGCTCCAAACGCTCCGTCGGGGAGGTGCCCCGAGCGAATATGAAAGAAATGCGCGACCTCGCTGACAGAAATGATGCCATCGCCTTTAAGGCCGGTATTCGCGTTCTCGATGATTGTGCGGCAGACTGTTTCGGTCAGTTCGTCCGGGCAGACCACGATGAGGATATGGCGCGGGTGATAGGTGAAGTTCATTTCGGTGGCGACGAAGCGCCCGCCCGCGCCGCGGCCGTGGCCCTGACCACGCGCCTCGATCACCGTAAAGCCCGGGAACTCGGGCAGATCGTGGAGCGCGCTCACAACCTTGCCTTCCATATGTGGTTTGATGAAAGCTGTAATCTGTTTCATGGCTCGATCTCCGTCAGTGGGAATGCTCAGCCGAGGATTTACCGAGCTCGGATTTCAGAACGAAACTATTGGTGGAGACATACGCTTCGCCCGCGCTGAGACCCGTGAGCACCTCAACCATCTGATCGTCGGAGGCGCCGAGCGTGACGGTGCGGGGCTCGAAATCCTCGCCCTCCTGGACGAACACGACGGTTTCGTTTTCGACGGTTTGCAGCGCTGTCTTGCGCACGGCGACTTTTACGTCCTGCACGGATATCGCGACGTCGCCCGCGACGAACTGGCCTGGCCGCCACTGACCCTTGGGATTGTCGAGAATGGCACGGGCGATGGTCGATTGCGTATCGGCAATCGCGAGCGGAGAAACATAGGAGATCGTGGCGGTGGATCGATCGCCATTGGCATCGGCGGAGCCGACATGAATGGCTTGCCCCATCTGAACCTTGTCGAAGTCGTTGCGATAGACGTTGAAATTTCCCCACACGGTCGAAAGGTCCGCAACCACGAACAGGCTCCGATCCGTCCCGGCGAATTCTCCGAGCGCGGCGGACCGCGCAATGACCGTGCCGTCGATAGGGGCCGTGACATCGTAGTTTCTGAGGCTGTCATTGCTTTCGATGGTCACCAGCAGCTCGCCGCGTCGTACGGGATCGCCCAGGCGTTTATGGACCGTGCGAACGACGCCTTCGAAACGCGGTACGATTTGTGTGGTGCGCTCTTCATTCGGCCCGATGACGCCATTGAGCTGCATTGCGACCGTGATCCGGGCGGGGCCCGCCTGCTCGATTGTGAGCTTGCTGCTCGCGATCTGCTCGGGCGTCAGTTCGATATGCTTGCCCTCGCCATGTCCCGCTTCTTCCCCGTCCTCATGGCTTTCCTTTTCGCCCGGGGCGGCGGTGGTTGCGGCAGGAGGCTGCAAGAGGACATACCCGCCCGCCATGGCCGCGATCGCAACAATAACGAGAAGCAGGGGCAGTTTGCGTTTGAACATCATGAGGTGACCTATTGGACCGGATCGTGGGACGACATCGCGACGAGGCGTTCGACTTCGGCGCGCGCAATATGGAGACGTGTCAGCGCATTGACCTCTTCGGCGCGAACGTCGAAAAGCGTGCGTTGCACATCCAGCACTTCAAGATAGGAAAAGCGGCCCGCCTGATATCCCTCAAGCGTGAGGCGAAATGCGTCCTGTGCCTGTGGACGAATGCTTTGTTTGAGACTTTTTGCTTCGAGGGCAGCGCTTTCCCAGCGCGACCATGCATCGGTGAGCAGCCGCGCCTGATCGAGCTCTGCCTGTCGGCGTTCGCTGTCGGCCCGTACCACCTCAGCGCCGGACCGCGAGATCTCGCCCTGATTTTGATTGAGCACAGGGATCGGAACCGAAATCCCCGCAACGAGCGCCTGTTCGTCGGTGTCGCGAAACTGCCTGACGCCCACACTGATCGTGGGATCTGGCACGGCGCCCGCGCGCGCGAGCTTCAGTTCGGCTTCGCGCGCATCGCGCAGGCGACCTAGGCGCGCAATGTCGGGCGTTTCGGCAAGTCTTGCTTCATAGGCGTCGAGCGCCAGCGGTGCAGGAAACGTGAAGAATTCCCGGCTGGAGAGCTGTCCTGAAAACGAAGTTTCGCCCCAGTATCGCGCAAGCGTCTTGCGGGCCGCGTCGAGCTCGGTCGTAGCCCGTTGCCGGGCGACCCGGCTTGTCGCAAGGGCGATCTCGGCCTTGCTCTTCTGGATTTCGGGCTCGCGCGCCGCCTTGACGCGCTCGTTGACCGTCTCGAGGACGTTTTTTGCGATCTTTTCCAGGTCTTTTGCCAGGGCGAGGGATTGCTCCGCCGCAACAGCTTCCACATAGGCGGTGGTAACGCCTTGAATTAGATCGAGCCGGGCTGATTGCGAACTGAACTCCGCAGCCTCCCGTTCGGCGATGGCTGCGTTGCGCCGCGCCGAGCGCTTGCCGCCCAATTCGATATTTTGCGAGATGCCATATGTGAGTTCCGCCGAATCGAAATCCTGATAGGGCCCCTGGCCCTCGAAGTTTTCAACCTCAAGTGAAAACTCAGGATTAGACAGCAGTCTTGCCTGCCGCTCGCTGCCCTTGGCGGCATCAACGCCCGCCTGTGCGGCCTGAAGCCCAGGCGATGCCTCCAGTGCGCGATCGATGGCGGACTTAAGTGAAAGCTGCGCGCCGCCTTTCGGCTCCCCGCTTTCCACCGGTGCTGCCTCTGCGAATGTCGCATTGCCGGCAATTATCGGCGACGGGATGACAAGCACCATACTCAGTATAATGATACGGCATATGGAATGCCCGGCCCGCCCGTGAGGGCAAGGGGATCGCGAAACCATGAAGACTCTCCTGCTGAAATCGGCACGCACAGCCAAACGCTCCACGCCGGTCACGGCATGGTTCGTTCAATTGCGATTTAGGATTCAGATCAGGAGGACAACACTTCGACGCTGGGCAAGCCCGTGCGGCAATCGTGGGGAATCGAGGCGCGACAAGTCAATCCGCATGACGGAATTGACGTCTGATGTCTCAGTCACCAGCGCAAACGGGGGTACTGGTATGACGACCTTACCAAGAGGCGCCTGAACCGACAGGGCGGCTCGCAAGGTCGATTGGTCGCTTGTGACGACCGTGTCCGTGCAGGGACCGCAATGCTCGTCCAGTGCCGGCGCGTATACGGCTGACACGCTCTTTGTGACGGCATCGACACAATCGCGTCCGGCAACATATTCGACCGAGATATGTCCGTCGGCTCCCACGCACCAAATACGCGAGATTATCCCGGTCGCGTCCAGCAGGCCGACCGACAAAAGCATCAAGACGATAATCGCGGACAAACGCTTCATAATGGCCTTATAGCGGAGATAGCGGGCGGCGACAACACGCCAAATGGACGCCCAGACTCGATAGCCTAATTATGTCGGATAGAACTTAATCGTTACTGAAGGCAAAGAAATCAAACAGCTTAATCCCTGAAGCGGCTACGCCTTAAGCAGAATGGGGTGGCAATGTCTGGCAGAGTTCGATGATGTATCTAGCACAACAGCAGCAGGTTGCGGGCTGCTCGAGCGCCTCGTTTCAGCATCCTTGCGGCAGCCAAAGCCGTTCGATGGCTTGACGGAGCTTGACCCGCACCTGCTCAGCTGCCTGTTTGAGGCGCGGGTTGTCGATTGCCAGCATGGACGCAACGGGATCGATCGTGGCAACTTCTGTCTGGCCGTCGTCGATTTCCTGGACCACGACATTGCAGGGGAGCATCGTGCCGACCTTGTCCTCTATTTGAAGCGCTTCATAGGCGAGCTTGGGGTTGCACGCCCCGAGGATCCGATAGTTGCGAAATTCGATGTCGAGCTTCTTGCGAAAGGTCTCCTTTACATCGATTTCTGTGATGATGCCGAACCCTTCCAGTTTCAAGGCATCGACCGTCCGGCGCAGCGCTTCGTCAAATCCGACGGCCAGTGTCTTGGCGAAGTAGTAGGTCATGAGGGTCTCCTGGCGAGGATGGAACTAATTTAGCCGCCTAGATCGCGTTTTTTTTCCAGATATTCCTCGCGATTGATTTCGCCGCGGGCATAGCGCTCGTCGAGCGCGTCAAGGGCGGAGGCGCGCGGCATCCCGTGTCCTCCGTCTCCTTTGATGAAACGAAAGAGCGCCACGACACTTGCGATCACGATGACGAGGAACAGAAGGAAGGAGAAGCCGTGAAACGGCATCCACCACCATCCCGTCCAATGCTCTCCGCTTTGCATGTTCCACCACATGTCGCGTCACTGCGCCTGGCGAAAAACGCCTGTGCGGCGATCGACCTCGAGGCGCTGAACCAGGGAACCATCGGTTGTCGTGATATCGGCAGTGACGATGTTGGCGTCCTTCTCCTTGATGTCGCCGAGTTTCAGCCGGAGATTGCCCTGCCAGGCGAGCCACCGTTCAAGATTGGTTTTGACGTCTGCGACGGAGAGATTGAGGTTGGCGGGCGCGGGCGAGCCCATCATGCACCAGCCCATGCCGGGGCCCATCATCATGCCCTGCCCCATCATTCCAGGACCCATCATACCCGGGCCCATCATGCCGTAACAGCCGGGCGTATTGCCCGATCCCATCATTCCCGGTCCCCATCCCTGCTGCCACGTGCTTTGTTGGGCGATGGTGGGGATGCTTAGCGATCCGCCGATCAACAGGGCCACGGCGAGCGGCGCAGCAAATCTGCGAATAGACATGGCACTTCTCCATTTCTTTGAACTCGAATTTTCGACCCAACGCTACGTTGTTCTTTACGCCCCGCACTTGATCTAAATCATTTCTTTGAAACGAGCGGCACGGGAGGTTCACCGGGAAAGCGGCCGTTGACGTGTTCAAGGGGAGCGTTCCAGCGCTTCAGTCGTGTTATCTCCCTCGTTCTATCGTACCGGGCTGGTTACGAAGGCCGCATTCGCCGTTCGGGTTTCATCAGGGCGGCCTTCCACGCGCAGCAGTCGAAGCGCATTCATGATGACGAGCAAGGACGCGCCCATATCCGCGGCAATCGCGCCCCAGAGACTCGCCATGCCGGCAAAAGTCAGCACAAAGAATATGAGCTTGATGCCGAGCGAAAAGGCGATGTTCTGTTGGATGACGGCGAGCGTCCGCCTTGAATGACGGATGAGCCAGGGGAGACGTGCGATATCGTCGCTCATCAGCGCGACATCAGCGGTTTCGATGGCGGCATCTGAGCCGATCGCGCCCATGGCGATGCCAAGGCTTGCGCGCGCGAGCGCCGGGGCATCGTTGATGCCGTCACCTACCATCGCGACGGTCCCATGGCGGGTGAGCAGTTTCTCGATTGCAACGAGCTTGTCTTCGGGGAGAAGTTCCGCCTGCACCTCATCGAGACCAACCTCCCGCGCAATGGCCTCAGCCGTCCGACGATTATCGCCAGTCAACATCACAACGGGCTTGACCCCGGCCGCGTGCAGCTGTGCGACAACATTACGGGCGTCCGGTCGAATGGTATCGGCGACCGCGATGAGGCCGCAGATGTGACGGGCATTACCGATAATCATCACGGTCTTGCCTTCGGCCTCTAGAGCTTCAGCCGCCCGGCTGATCTCGGGTGTTTCCTGGCCGCGTTCGAGCACATAGCGATGTGAGCCGAGCCAGTAGGGCTCTCCCTCGAACATCCCGATGAGGCCTTTTCCTTGCAGGACTTGGACCTCCTGGGCTGGCGCCGGCGTAACGCCCTTTTGCTCCGCATAGCGAAGTATGGCGCCGGCCAGAGGGTGTGTGGAGCGTGCTTCGAGCGCCGCCGCGCGCACCACTAATTCTGCCTCCGTATGCTGACCATTCGGAATGACACGCACGACTTCCGGCTTGCCCCGGGTGATCGTCCCGGTCTTGTCCATCGCGATCGCCTTGAGCCGAGCAGGAAGCTCGATGAAGGCACCGCCTTTGACAAGCACGCCAGCCTTGGCCGCCGACGCCAGCGAAGCGACAATGGATACGGGCGTGGAGATCACAAGCGCGCAGGGACAGGCAATCACCAGCAGAACAAGCGCACGATAGAACCAGTCGCTCCATGTCCCTCCGAGCAGCAGGGGTGGAACCAAGAAGATGAACAGCGCCAGCACCATGACGGCCGGGGTATAGATACGGGCGAAGCGGTCCACCCATTGCTCGGAGGGCGCGCGGCGTCCATGTGCCTCGTCGACCATGCGCACGATGCGAGCCAGAGCCGTATTTTCCGCGCGCTTGGTCGCCTCGACGACAAGAACGCCGTCGCCATTGATGGTGCCGGCAAAGACGTCGGCGCCCGGACCTTTCTCAACCGGTACACTTTCACCCGTAATGGGGGCCTGATTGACAGCGCTTTCGCCTTTGATGACGCGGCCGTCAAGCGCAATACGCTCGCCAGACGGTACAATGAAGTGCTCTCCGATCGACACGCCGGTGGCCGGCGCGTCCCGCTCCGAGCCGTCCGCGCCCACAAGCCGTACGGTTGGCGGGGTCAAATCGAGCAGTGCCGCGATTGCGCGCCGCGCGCGGCCTACACTCCAGCCCTCAAGCGCAATGGAGAGGGCAAACAGGAAAGCCACGGTGGCCGCCTCGAACCACTCCCCGATGACAATGGCGCCCAGCACGGCGACTGTCATCAGCAGGTTCATGTCCGGGCGTAAAGATCGTGCGGCGTACCAGGCCTTGGCTGCCACGAACCGTCCGCCGAACAAAATGGCGGCGAGATAGGCCGCGATCTCATGCCAGGGCAGGGCTTGCCCCGCATGGCTTTCGAGAAGCGTCCAGGCCTGCGCCCAGCCTCCCGACGACAGCACATGAAATGCGAAGCCGAGCAGCACAAACGCGCCGCTGGCCGCCGCGAACAGCGCCTGCTGTCGCTTGTGCGTATCGGGCAGGGCCGCCGCCTCGTCGATCCACGCAACGGCACCCATGCCGGTTTCGCGAACCGCCTTGAGAATGGCCGCGTCCGGGACATCGCGCGCTGCAGCCGACACCGTCATCCGGCCCTTCAGAACGTCGAATGCGAGCCGATCTTCACCGCCAACAACCGACCCTACGACACGCCGCAGGACGGCGACTTCCTCGGCACAGTCCATCCCGTTGATCTTGAAGGAGCGGCCTTCCCGGAAGGCCGGCGCTTCGACTGTCGCCTCATCCTTGCCACAGCACGGTGCACCGGTATCTTGGGAAACAATCGGGTGTATATGAGCCACCAAAAACCTCGCTCGATGAATTGAATGATCCCAACATAGGGCCTCTAGTAACTAGAGATTCAAGGCCTTAGTCTTATAAGCAGTGTCTGTTAGGTTTGTGCGATTCTTTGTCGTTGATTGAATGACTTGCCGGCACGGCCGGCTCTCACGGCGCGAATTCGATAATGGGCAAAATGATCAGCTAAGCCAGCCATCTCCGGCTGCTACGAGAAGTGCAATGCCGAGCACGATCCGATAGATTACAAAAGGCCAAGCCGAGAACTTCTCGAGCACGCGCATCAATCCCCAGATCGCGAAATAGGCAGAGACTGACGCCGTGATGAGGCCCACAGCTAGGATGGCCCAGCCTTCGAGCGACAGCTGTGCCCCATGGAGCTCCCATAACTCCTTTGAGCCGGCTAAGGCAATTGCCGGCAGCCCGAGCAGAAAAGAGAAGCGCGCTGCTTCGTTTCTTCTCAAGCCCAGCGCAAGTGCTGCGGTCAACGTCGAACCAGACCGCGACACCCCCGGAATTAGGGCCCCCATCTGCGCGATCCCGACCATGAGTGCATCGGTAAGTGACAGTTTTTTTAGCGTGCGCCGATGGCGTGCAAAGATCTCTGCCAAAGCGAGAAGGCCACCCATAGCGACGCAAGCCCAGCCGATTACGGCAAGCGAGCGCAAGGGCGTACCGCAGGCATTCAGAACCTTCGTCAAGAACAGGCCCCCCACTGCAATCGGAATCGTTGCAAAGACGATCCAAACGGAGAAAAGGAAATGACGGTCCCGGAAATCACGACGAACAAGAGCGCGCGAGGAGTTCGCAACCAGTTGGCTCACGTCACTCCAAAAATAGCTGAGGACGGCCGCAAGTGCTGCAAGCTGCATGGCGGCGGAGAAGGCCGAACCGGGATCCTGCCAGCCAAAGAGGGCCGGCACGATTCTCATATGTGCCGTTGAGGAAATCGGCAGTAACTCCGTGATTCCCTGGACCACGCCGAGCGCCATGACCTTGGCATAGCCCAATGCCACGAATCCGGTGTCAATACCGTTAGTACAAGCTTCCGTCATGGTGTGCCCTCTCGCCGCGATACGAAATCAAACGAAGTGAGCTGCATGAGCGCCATTGTCAGCCCTTAGCTCGAACGGTTTTGAATGGAGCTCGTTGACTGAATAGGCAAGAGCGGGCCGGCTATCATCACGACGACGCCAGCCATGATCATCACATCGGCAATGTTGAAGACCGGCCAGTGGTAGCCGGCGAGATGAAGATCGAGGAAGTCGGTGACGGCGCCGTCGTCCAGCCGATCGATAACATTGCTGGTTGCTCCGCCAATGATAGCGGCGAGACCCAATCTCTGGGCGCGGCTGTCGCTGCGCCAGCGCCACAGCACAAGCCCTGCAACAATGGCCAATGAGAAGAGCGCCAGGGCATAGGGAAGAAAAGGATGATCGGACGACAGAAGCCCGAAACTGACCCCGCGATTGTAGACAAGCACAAGATTGAAGAACGGCGTCACCGCTATGGGGTTCGCTGCAAACGAGACTTCGGCAAGATGCTTGGCGCCCTGGTCGAGGATCAAGATGCCACCCGCCACGGAAATTGGGGAAACGGAGCGCATGGACAATCGGCTTCGCAGCATTCGAAGGCGGTTGCCGATCACGATAAAATCACTGAGCTGATGCGCAAGAACACCGATCGGCAAACAGAATATCCCGCTGACTGCGTCAAGCCCGACGCATAGTTCGCACCCTCCGCGACTATCGTAACGTGAGCGCGATAGTGCGTTACGTCTTTAACGCGATATTCCTGAACTGTCCTCATGTCATTTTCCTTTGACGCTCACTCGACGGCTTCTGGTGAACGCGTACGCTCTCTGGGATCACCTCGCCCCTGTTTTGACAATAGGGGCTCGCTTGATCGAGAATAGGACCTCCAGTGACTAGAGCTTCAAGAGGCATTTATGGCGGCAACCTTCACCATCGGAGACCTTGCGGAACGGACAGGGTGCAAGGTTCCAACAATCCGCTATTATGAACAGATCGGCCTGCTCCCCGCGCCGGCGCGCACGGCGGGAAACCAGCGGCGCTACGCCCCGCGACATCTGGAGCGCCTCTCCTTCGTGCGGCACGCACGGACGCTCGGGCTCCATCTCGATGCGATACGGGAGCTGATCAGCCTGTCAGACGAACCCGATCATTCCTGCTCGGACGTCGATCGTATCGCGCGCCGGCAGCGCGAGGAGATCGATGCCCGGATTGTGCGATTGCAGTCGCTGCGAACTGAACTCGATCGCATGATTGCCGAATGCGGCGGCGGCGAGGTCGCGCAGTGCCGTATCATGGAGGTGCTTGCAGACCACAGTCAGTGCCTTGCACTTCGCCATGAGGATGTGTGAGCACTCACTCAAGAGGGGCGCTTATTCGCGATTTCCTCAAGTTGGAAATATCGAGCAGTTGATGCTCATCGATCCAGCTTCCACCCATGAATTAGTCCATAAACGGCAGGGATGACGATCAGGGTGAGCAAGGTGGATGACACCATGCCGCCGATCATCGGCACGGCAATACGTTGCATGACCTCAGAGCCCGTGCCGGTGGACCACAGAATCGGCAGCAGGCCCGCCATGATGGTCACGACCGTCATCATTTTGGGACGCACGCGCCCGACCGCGCCTTCCATGATGGCGGAATGAAGATCGCGTCGCGTCAGGATTTGTCCGTCCGCTTCGGCCCGGCTCTTCGCCTCGCGCAGGGATTGATCGAGATAGAGCAACATCACGACACCGGTTTCCGCGGCGACCCCTGCGAGGGCAATAAAACCCACGGCAGCCGCAACACTCATATTGAAGTTCAGATAATCCATCAGCCAGAGCCCACCGACGAGCGCGAATGGCAAGGACAGCATGACGATCAAGGTTTCGGTCAAACGGCCGAAGTTCAAATAGAGCAGAAGAAAGATCACCAGCAGCGTCGCCGGAATGACCACCGCAAGACGTGCTTCGGCACGCGCCAGATATTCGAACTGGCCGCTCCAGAGCGCTGTGTAGCCAGGTGGAAACGCCACACGCTCCGCGACAAGCCGCTTTGCGTCTTCGACATAACCGCCGAGATCGCGCCCGCGGATATCGACAAAGACATAGACGACGGGCTTCCCATCTTCAGTGCGCACCATGGTCGGACCACGTGTGCGCGTGATGCTGGCGATTTCGCCCAAGGGGACGCTCGCGCCATTGGGCAGGGACACCAGCACCTCATGGGCAATGGCGTCGGGATCGCTGCGGATCGCACGCGGATAGCGCACAACGACGTCGTAGCGTTCACGTCCTTCCACCGTGGTCGTGATGGCCTCGGCGCCAAGCCCCATGGCGATCGTGTCTTGAACCGTGTCCATCGACAGCCCGTAGCGCGCCATGCGATCCCGGTCGGGGCGGATTTCGAGGAAATACCCGCTATTGACGCGCTCGGCGTAGGCCGAGGCTGTGCCTGGTACGTTGCGCACCACGGTCTCAACCTCCTTGGCGAGGTCTTCGAGCTTTGCGAGATCCGGCCCAAAAATCTTGATGCCGACCGGTGTGCGGATGCCGGTCGCCAGCATGTCGATGCGGGCTTTGATCGGCATCGTCCACGCATTCGAGACCCCCGGAAACTGAAGGCTCGCATCCATCTCGGCAATGAGCTTGTCGAGGGTGAGGCCGGAGCGCCATTGGCCTTCGGGTTTCAGATTGATGACCGTTTCGAACATCTCGATAGGTGCGGGATCGGTGGCGGTGTCCGCACGGCCCGCCTTGCCCCAGACGGATTCGACCTCGGGAAAGGTAGCGATGATCTTGTTCTGGGTTTGCAAAAGCTCGGCGGCCTTGGTGACCGATAAGCCTGGCAATGTCGTCGGCATATAGAGGAGCGTGCCCTCATTGAGGTTGGGCATGAACTCGGAGCCGAGGCGCAATGCGGGAATGATGGAGACGCCCAGCACGGCAAGCGCGAGGAGGATCGTCAAAGTCTTGGCGCGCAGCACGAGCCAGATGACGGGCCGATAGAGCCAGATCAAAACGCGGTTGATCGGGTTCTTTCCCTCTGGCGCGATCTTGCCCCGGATAAAGAGGATCATGAGAGCTGGAACGAGGGTGATCGAGAGAAGCGCCGCCGCCGCCATGGCAAAGGTCTTGGTCGCGGCCAGAGGCTTGAAGAGCCGTCCTTCCTGCGCTTCCAGCGTAAAGATCGGCAAGAACGACACCGTGATAATCAATAAACTGAAGAATAGCGCCGGGCCGACCTCCTGCGCGGCCTTGATGAGAACTTCGCTGCGTGGCGTGTCAGGAGGTGCGTGCTCCAGCCGCTTATGGGCGTTCTCGATCATGACAATGGCCGCATCGACCATGGCGCCGATGGCAATCGCGATACCGCCGAGACTCATAATATTGGAGGGAATCCCAAGAATATGTGTGGCGGTCAGCGCCATCAAAATGCCGACCGGCAGCGTGACGATGGCGACAAGCGCGCTGCGTCCATGCCACAGGAAGAGAAAGCACACGAGCGCGACGACAATGCTTTCTTCTGTCAGGGTCCGCGCCAATGTCTCGATCGCGCGATAGATGAGGTTCGAACGATCATAGACAGGAACAATCTCTGTCCCTGCGGGCAGGCTTGGCAGCAGCGCCGCAATCTCTTGCTTGACGTTCTTGATCACATCGAGCGCATTGGCGCCAAAGCGTTGAAGAGCAATTCCGGAGACGACTTCACCCTGGCCATTGAGTTCGGCAATGCCCCGTCGTTCGGCAGGAACCATTTCAACACGCGCGATGTCGTGCAACAGGACGGGCGTTCCCCCCTCGGCCTTGAGCACGATGCGTTCGATATCGGGCACGCCGTTGAGATAGCCATGCCCGCGGATCATGAACTCGGTTTCGGCAATCTCAATCGTTCGCCCGCCGACATCCCGGTTGCTCGCCCGAACAGCGGTGCGCACATCATCGAGCGTCAGCCCGACATGCTTCAAAAGACGCGGATCGACGACAATCGCATATTGCTTGACGAACCCGCCGACGCTGGCGACTTCAGCCACACCCTCCGCCTTGGCGACACCGAAGCGCACCTGCCAGTCTTGCAGCGAGCGCAATTCAGCAAGGTTCTGATCTGAGGCCTTCAGCGCATATTGATAAACCCAGCCAACACCCGTGGCATCCGGTCCGAGAGCAGGCATCACCCCTGCTGGCAACCGTTTGGACGCGGCGCTCAAATATTCGAGGATGCGGCTCCGCGCCCAATAAAGGTCGGTGCCGTCTTCAAAAATGACATAGACAAAGGAAACGCCAAAAAAGGAGAATCCGCGCACGACGCGCGAGCGCGGCACATTGAGCATGGCGGTGCTCAAGGGATAAGTGACCTGATCTTCCACCACTTGCGGCGCTTGACCGGGATAATCGGTCGCGATGATGACCTGTGTGTCCGAGAGGTCCGGGATGGCGTCGAGCGGAATGCGCGTGACCGCATACAGCCCAGCGACAATGGCGAAGACGGTTCCGATCAGCACCAGAACGATATTGCGTGCGGACCAGGCAATAATCCGTGCAATCATTCGCCCAGCTCCACCGGAGCGAACGCCGCCAATGCTGCCCTCAAATTGCTTTCGGCATCGATCAAGAAGGTGCCCGAGACGACGATGTTTTCGCCTTCGGCAAGCCCGCTTTTCACCTCTATTCCGGCATCTCCGCGCGGTCCGAGCACGAGATGACGTGGCTCGAACAGCCCGTCGCCCTTGGCGACAAACACGACCTGCCTCGTGCCATCATCGATCACGGCGTCGACGGGAATTGTCAGAACCGGCTGATTCTCAACCGGCGCGGCAATTTCGACATCGGCAAAGAGACCGATCTTGAGCCGTCCGTCCGCATTGGGAACAGCAATCCGCACCTTGCCGGAACGCGTCGAGGGATCGAGGTCGGGGTAAATGAAGGCGACCTTGCCCTCAATGGGTTCACCGGGCATCGCGGGTAGAGTGAGATGCGCGAGCTGGCCGACCTGCACTGAGCCGACATCCTGCTCGGCAACCTCAGCCATGATCCAAACCGTCGAGAGATCGGCGATCTTGAACAGCATGTCTCCGGTCTCAAAGCGCATGCCATCGAGCGCGGGCTTTTCCAGGATCGTGCCGGACAAAGGTGTGGTCAGTGTCACCGCACGCACCGGTTTGCGCGTGCGGGCAAGCTCGTCGATGAAACTGCGAGGCACGCCGAACTGGCTCAGATTGTGCGCGGCCCTCTCAACATCTGGCCCCCCGCGTCCCAACGCGGAGAGATAATCCGCCTGCATCCGCAGGAGATCGTCGCTGTCTTCCCCGGCATTGGTGTCGCCTTCAATCCACACGGTCACCAAGGGAGCCCCGGCCTCGACGACTTCTCCTGTCGTCCGCACGATCAGACGTTCGACGAACCCATCGAAACGAGGCGCAACGACCGCTATCCGGCTCTCGTCGGGCATGATCGTTCCCGCGCCTCGGATATTGCGGATAAGCATGTGCTTTCGCGCGGGAGTGGTGCGCACGCCCGCCCGTTGCACCTTGTCGAGACTGACACGCACGGTTCCCGCGGGCGCGGAGGCTTCGTCCTCATAGACCGGGATGTAGTCCATCCCCATCGAATCCTTCTTTGGTACCGGCGATACATCCGCGAGGCCCATCGGATTGCGGTAATAAACGACGCGCCGTTCTCCTGCCGCGGGTGCGGCAGGAGTGACGATTTCGGCTTTCTTTTGGGCCGCCTGGTAAACAACGACGCCTCTGACGGGCGCTTCAACGCCTTTAACCTTGGCCTCAATGGTCAAGGCCCATCCTCCGGCCATGGGGATATCAGCCTCGAACACGAGGACGTCCTTCTTGTCGGCCGTGACCAGCTTCAGCGGCGTCGCCATCATCTCCATACCGTCAGGGCCCATGTCGAGCCGCGTGGATGTGACCGTAATCAACTCGGCGGGAACCGGCTTTCCATCCGGATCCAGGAGTCGGACTTCGACACGAACGGACGGTCCCGTTGCGATGTCGCCTGAGACGGCCTCGAAGCGATACGTTTGTGATTGTGCCTGGGCGCTTGTCCAAAAACCGGCAAGCGTCAGGAGCGTGGCGAGCATGAATGCCGCGCCCGCAGTGAGTCTGCGAAGCATAAGATTCTCCTTTAATGGTCATGACAAATCGGCGCAAAGCCCATCAAGCCTTGCGCAAATGGTCATGCCATTCGAGGAGGTCGTCGTAATGGAGAGGGGGAAAGACCGACCGAATGGGTATCGGGCGGCATGGTGATCATGACGACGTCGCCTGCCAAAGGCAACGGGATCACAGAACTCAGTTGAACCGGCATCTTGCCGCACATCGCTGTGCAGAGGGCAGTATCGGCACATGTCTTGGCGGGCATATTGCCGTGATCGTCACAGCACGGCATGGACTTGTGCATATCGTCCGATGCCATCGCCATATGCGAGCCTATCGCAGCATCCGGCATCGCGGCGAACGCCACATTACGTCCCGGACCGAGCGTTGAAGCGAGAATAAATGCAAGAGCGACCACGCTCGTCAGCCAAAGCCGACTGGCGGAGAAATTAGAAAAAGGTAGTTCCTTTGATCGCATATCTCACTCTACCACACTTTGGATTTTACGATAAGTGAAGAAGGGTAGAGGGTTAATCAGTTTTAGCGCGCTCAAAAAGCTCCCCAACCAGTGCGCCTTAAATCCGGGCACTACGAAGGCGCAGCGCATTGAGGATAACACTGATGGAACTCGCCGCCATTGCAGCTGCTGCGATGACAGGGGACAGCAGTAATCCAAACAGCGGATAGAATGCACCGGCGGCAATCGGAATGCCGGCGGCATTGTAGACAAAGGCGAAGAACAGGTTTTGTCGGATATTGCGCATTGTTGCCTGACTCAACCGCCGTGCGCGAACGATGCCGTTGAGATCACCGCGCAGCAGTGTGATCGCAGCGCTTTCGATTGCGACATCTGTCCCCGACCCCATTGCGATGCCGACGTCCGCTGCAGCCAGGGCCGGTGCATCATTGACGCCGTCGCCTGCCATGGCCACGATCCGGCCCTCCGCTTTGAGCCTGGTTACGATGGCGCTTTTCTGATCGGGAAGAACGTCCGCCTCGATATCGTCAATCCCCAGCTTTCTTGCGACCGCCTCCGCTGTGGTGCGATTGTCGCCTGTTAACATGATCACACGAACACCAGCGGATTTCAGCGCGGCCAGCGCCTCCGGGCTCGATGCTTTGATCGGGTCGGCAATGCTGATCACACCCGCGGCACGCCCGTCGACAGCGACAAAAATCGCCGTTGCGCCGTCCCGGCGTATCGCCTCGGCCTGCAGTTCAAGCGCAGCTGCATCGACGCCGACTTCACTCAAGAAGCGTGCATTGCCAATTGCAATCGTTTTGTCATCCACCTGACCTCGAACACCTTTGCCGACTGGGGAGTCGACATTTCGCGGTTCCGAGAGAGTCAAATTGCGTAGCTGAGCCGCAGCGACGATTGCTTGCGCGAGCGGATGTTCGCTGGCGCGTTCAAGGCTTGCGGCGAGCTGGAGGAGATCCGCCTCAATCCACTCTCCGATTGTCTCAATCGCGACAACCCTGGGCTTGCCCTCCGTAAGCGTCCCGGTCTTATCCACGACAAGCGTGTTGACCTTCTCCATGCGCTCAAGGGCTTCCGCATTTTTGATCAGCACACCACTGCGGGCACCATGTCCTACTCCAACCATGATCGACATCGGTGTTGCCAGTCCGAGCGCACAGGGACACGCAATGATGAGCACAGCGACGGCCGCGACAAAGCCAAAGCTCATCGCTGGTGGGGGTCCCCAGGCCGACCAGACAATGAAAGCCACAGCTGACACAGCCATGACAGCCGGCACAAAATAGCCAGATACCTGGTCGGCCAGTCGCTGGATCGGCGCGCGCGAGCGCTGCGCATCCGCCACCATCTGCACGATCCGTGCGAGCATGGTGTCGCGGCCAATTTTTTCGGCGCGCATCAACAGTCCGCCACTCTGGTTCATCGTGCCACCGATGAGTTTTGCCCCAGCCTCCTTGGTGACCGGCATGGATTCTCCCGTCACCATGCTTTCATCGACAGCGCCGCGCCCTTCCAGCAGCACGCCGTCAACGGGCACTTTCTCGCCCGGGCGAATGCGCAGCACGTCGTCGACCGAGATGGCTTCAAGCGGCACTTCCTCATCGGTGCCATCCGCCCGGACACGCCGCGCCAGCTTGGGGCTAAGGTCCAACAAAGCCTTGATGGCGCCGCTTGTGGTTTCACGGGCCCGCAATTCCAGCACTTGTCCCAACAGCACAAGCACGGTGATGACCGCAGCGGCCTCGAAATAGACGGCGACCGCATTATCCATCGTGTGGAAGGCAGCGGGGAAAATCTCCGGAGAAAACGTAGCCACCACACTGTAAAGCCAGGCCGCGCCGGTCCCCAGCGCAATCAGCGTAAACATGTTGAGACTGCGGTTCCGAAGCGATGCCCACGCGCGCGCGAAAAACGGCCAGCCAGCCCAAAGCACAACGGGCGTTGCAAGAGCGAACTGGATTAAATTCGATGTTTGTTGGCCCATGAAATGGGCAAAGTCGAAAAGATGCCCCCCCATCTCTAGAGTGAAAACCGGTACCGAAAGCACCAGACCAATCCAGAAGCGGCGCGTCATATCCTGCAGTTCAAGATTGGGCCCGGCGTCCGCGCTCGGCACGAGCGGCTCAAGGGCCATGCCACAGATCGGGCACGTGCCGGGAGCATCGCGGATGATCTCCGGGTGCATCGGGCAGGTCCATTGCGCACCGGCGTGCACGGTCTGGACGGTGACCGGTGGAGCTTGTGACGCTACAGAATGGTCTGTGTGATGCGCGCAGTCCGCATGATTACTTGCGGCTATCCGGTATCGGGCCGGATCGGCTTCGAACTTGGTCTTGCAACCCGCACTGCAGAAAAGAATCTCCTCGCCGTCACAGGTCAATCGGTACGGAGTATCCATATTCGGAATCATGCCGCAGACAGGATCGTGCCTGGGCGACGGGTGCTGTTCGTGCTTGTGACGCGGGTCTGTGTTCATTGGCCCTACCGCATTCATGCGGCTCCTTGGTTTCACTTGAAAGTCAGGCTAGACCTTCCCACAATAGGAAGGTCAAGAACTAAAAATGTCCTGGGTACGGGTTATGAACATCAGTGAAGCCGCCCGTCGATCGGGGATCTCCGCAAAGATGATCCGCTATTATGAAAGCATCGGACTTCTTGCCACCGCGCGGCGCGAAAATGGATATCGTGACTATGGAGATCCCGATGTGGCCGTATTGCAATTCATCCGTCGAACGCGCGACCTTGGATTTTCGTTGGATGAAGTGGGAGAATTGCTTACTCTCTGGCGCAACCACACACGCCCATCCCGGGAGGTGAAACGGCATGCGGAAAGACATATTGCCGATCTCGAACGGCGTATAAAACAAATGCAGACGGTTGTGCGGACCCTGCGCAGTCTTTCCGAACGTTGTCATGGAGATGATCGTTCCGATTGCCCGATTCTGGATGACTTGGCGATTTCAGATGCAACCAATGAAGCCGGAAAGACCACGATCAAAAAACACAATCTAGCGGCCAGGAAGCTAAAGTCACGTCGACTCGCCATCTCGTGACGGAGCATGATTATGCGCGTTGTGATCATGTTTGTGGCCATGATGCATGAATAAGTGCATGAGTGGGCATGCGAGAAACAGGAGATAAGGCGCAAGACCCAGCGCATGTGCCCAATGCTCGCGTAAAAGGAAGAATAGGCCTCCTGCCGCAAAGGCCGTGGCTAACATAATCAGAAAACCGCGCCCTGTTAGACCGTGAAGAAATGATGCCATATGCGCCTCCCATTCCCAGGTACTTGGATCAAATAGCTCGACAGTTTAAAGCGGACCCCCCGTCCCGAATGGCTATGTACACCATTTCGAAAGACGCCTAATGACTATGAGCATCACCTGAGGATCCCGCTGCTGATGGACACGCCATCGCCGCGTGATCCATCTGCATGCCGGACTGCGACATGGGCTTGCCTTCCGGATGGGCGCCACTCGCCATGCCGCTATGCGGATCCATCATCGCTCCATCTCCTGACATCATTTGGCAGTCGTTCTTAGCTGGGGTATCTCCAGATACTGCTGAGGTCGCCGAATGATTGTCGGCATGCGGATCACCGAACATGGTCGAGCAGCCGCCCAACAAGAAGAGGGGTGAAATCACCGCAAGAATCAAAAATCGCATATGAACCTCCATTGTTTATGTGCCCTCAGCGCGGCACTACGAACCTAAATAAATTGAAGAACACTGCTCCAAGGGCACCTGTAAGGGCGCCGAAGCCAAGCGATAACAGAACGCCCTGCGTCAATGCCGCCAGAGACGGAATATTTGCCGTCGTGAAAAGCGCGAGATAAAGATGTGATGCTGTATTTATGCCGATGGCAGCACCGGCCCAGCACAAGACGTATAAAGCGACAAAAAGTGCGGCCCCAACTATCGCCAGATGAAAAACACCCAGTTTTGGGACATGCGTTGTTATATCTGACATGTTCGCTCTCCTATATTTTTATGTTTCTCCTTGGCATGCGCGAGCGCCTTGATATGCCTCAAGTACGGGCAGGATAGCGGGCAAAAAGCATGCGACTTCCGTCATTGCGGAAGGCGATGACCGTAAAGGCGTCGCGTATTCCTCCGGGCTCTTCCATTCCAGGGGATCCGAGCGGCATGCCGGAAACTGCGAGTCCATGTATACCGGCAGGCCGCGTTTCAAGGAGGCGATGGACGTCTGCTGCCGGAACATGGCCCTCCAGCACATAACCTTCGACGACAGCGGTATGGCAGGATCCGAGATCATCGGGCACGCCGAGAGCATGTTTCAAAGAAACGAGATCGGCACGGTTCTCGACCAGCGCCACAAAGCCATTCGCCTCGATATGCTTCACCCACGCCGAACAGCACCCGCATGCTGGATCTTTATAGACCTTGATTTCCACTGGAGCGGTGGAGGCCAAGGATTGTCGGGCAGCGAAGACCGCGGCTCCAACCAACAGGAACCCTAGAAATCGACGTCGCTCGAAGGCCGTCTTTGTCTGTCTTTGCATATCTCGGAACATCATTGTCGACATCGAACCATTTTACCTTCGTGCAGATCCAAGTTCCCGGCAGATTTCCCTCTGCTTTTCTGCATGTTTGCGTACACGAAGGATGTCAAAACTATATCGATCAGAAAAGCGTGTTGCCTCCTTTTCGCAATCAGCCTGCAATGCTGGAATATCATTGGGCACGACTGTCTTCCATGCATTGCAAATCTCGCGCATGCGCGTGCGATGCTTAAGAACCAGGTAACTCGGCGGATTTTTGTGGCTGAGTGTGTGGCCTGCAGTAGCCTCGTTCAAACATGCCTGAATTAAGCTTGGAATATTTTGTGTTTTGTCGTCTGCAAAAGCAGGCACTGTCGACAAGAGAGGCATTGCGAGTAGAGCGGAACAAACCAACCGCGCGATACGCATGGCGTTTCCTTTCATGATTATAACATGGGATCGGACCTTCGGTAGAAGGCTGCGCAAACACGCATTGCGGCCCCTCTGTGACATCTCCATATTATGGTTCACCTGAAACAGGCGGCTCCAAAGTGCCCAGAACGCCCACCGCCATGATAACCAAAGCGGCGAGACCCGTTTCGAGAAGAACACTACTTCTCAGTAAGCTGACGGTCTCTGCTAAAGGCTTGTCACGCTGGATTGATTCGTTCAGGCGGGGTGTCAGAACGAAGCGATTTGCTGCTGCGAGCGCCAGCATTCCTATGAAAAGGCCCATTTTTATAATGAGTGCGATTCCGTAAGGCGTTGTGAAGCCCTCGCGCCAATATGAGGGGCCGATCAGGAACCAACTATTGATGATCCCTGTGAGAACCAGGACAGAAACGGCAAGCAGGCCGACCCCGGAAAAGCTATCGAGCCCGTGATAGGCGACCTCCACATCGATCAGATTGCGCTTGCTATGCGAAAGAATGACAAGAATGGCCAGGGGAATGAGCGCGCCGATCCATACGCCGGCCGCCAGAAGATGCAGCACATCGCTGACGCGATGAACGAGGCCTGCGGCGCCCTCATCCATCGTGCCATGGCCGGTCAGCAGGAGGCTTACAAGCACCGTACCTGCCGAAAGAGCGCCGAGGGTCCATAGTCGCTTTGAAGGGCTTAGCGTGACGAGTGCTGTTACTGAGAAGGCGAGGAGAATGAGGCGCAGAGCGGAGACTTTGCCAAAGGTTGTTTCTGATAATACGGACCAGAGTGCCGGGATCTGAAAAGCATCCGAGGGCGTTCCGGTCATCACCGCAGTTTCAGTTATCAGCCACCCCATTGTGCCCAAAAGCGCGACAAGCGATGCGCTCAGAAGCGTGAGATGAGGCCATGCCCAACGCCGATACAGGGCCTCGTGAGGCATCCGCCGAAAACCGTAGAGATAAAACAGTGACGATCCAAACAGGATGAGGACCGGGCTGAACACGAAAAACCGCGCGGCAATGATGCCCCAGTTGGCCATGGGCTTATTTCACGCTGAAACTGAATGTTCCGGTCCTTTTGTGGGAGTCGTGTCCGATCGTCGTCCAGGACACGGTGTAGAGTCCCGGCTCAAGCGGCGCGGCGGGCATGGCGGCGAGCGTTTTTGCGTCCTTTGCCTCGGTCGGCTGAATCTTGACTTCAGCGCCATCCAGGTCGGTGAGCTTGAAATGCGAAAATTTGAGTTCAAACGCCTCGCTGAAATGGAGCTGGATGACTTTTAGTGCGGTAACCTCGCTATCCGGGGCGGGTTCCGCACTGACCAGCGTCGCATGCGCAAATGCGTATGTCGTGATAGAACCCAAAACCGCCAATGCGCCAAGGAAGACCGGGAGTGCTCTGGAAGAATTACGCTGCATGGCGGCTCCTTTGAAGCATAAGTGAAAATTCTGCTTTGACGGCGCAGATGTTGATATACGCAGGTCCAGCGCTCGTCCCTCCCGGGAGGGAAGACGGATTTTTGAGCGTATAAGCGTCGGTGGCCTCTGAAAGAGCAAAACATGACGATTGATGACGAACTTGGTAAATTGGATAGATCGGTGCCGGTTCCGGCATTGGACCATCTGGAAGCCGACATTTGGGCGGGCGTTTCGGCGCGGCAGAAAGCCATGCGTATGTCGCGGATTGTCATGGCCTCCCAGGCTGCAGCGGTCGCTTTGGTGTTGATGAGCGGCATCGCGGTCAAAAACAGGCTTGAAGATACTGCGCTGGCGTCAGGTTCTGGCCTGTGGGCCTCAACGAATGGCATGACCCTGGCGCCGTCAACCCTGCTCTTGGGACGCCACTCATGACGGCGACCTTGCGGATGGTTCTGGGCGTTCTGCTGTTGACGATTGTCGCGGCGGCCGGGGGCGCATGGGTTGGCATGCAGTATGGCTTGCACAGGGAGCAGCCCGTTTCGGGCTTGGACGAATTTCTGCATCACCAGCTCGATCTCACACCGGAGCAGGAGCAACAAATTTCTTCCCTGGAAGCCGAGTTCGCCAAGCACCGTGCTGCTCTGGAGCAAACCATGAGTGCCGCAAACCGGGACCTTGCTACGGCGCTTCAGCGCGAACATGTCTATGGCCCGGACGCGAAGGGTGCGATCGAGCGGTTTCATCTCGCAGCGGCAAGTTTTCAGGAAGAGACCATCAAGCACATCCTGGAGATGCGGAGCGTTTTGACGCCGGATCAGGCGCAGCAATTCGACGCCATCGTCGTTGAGGCTCTGACGTCGGACGCGCCGTGACGGGTGGCTGGGACGTTTCGGATCGTGATTTTGCGCTTCGTGCGCAGGACGGAGACAGACACGCCTTCAATCAATTGGTGTTGAGGCACAAGGCAAGCCTTTATCGCTTTGTTCGCCGCTATATCGGCAATAGCGATGATGCTTACGACATCCTTCAGGACACATTTATTTCCGCCTGGATGGCTTTGCGGCGCTACGACCCTGAACGATCATTCGCGACGTGGCTGCGGGCCATCGCCCTTAATAAATGCCGCGATCACGGGCGCAGAGTAAGCGTGCGGCAGAAGTTTCTGAGGCTTTTCGCGCTGGAGCAGACAGTAGCCCGAGCCCCCGCCTCCGATGCGACAATGGAGCACGACACGCCTGAGACGCTGCGATTGCGCCGCCTCGATGAGGCCGTTGCCGCGCTCCCAGGCTTCTACAAGGAGCCTTTATTGTTGACTACGGTCGGTGGGCTTTCGCAACAGGAGGCCGCTCTACAGCTCAATACGACGGCCAAGGCCATTGAAATGCGTCTGCGGCGGGCGCGGCTGAAACTGGCTGAGGCGTTATCGGATATTTCCGGAGAGGGATAGCCCCGGCCGGAACGTATTATGTCCGTTCGCCGACCTTTCCTTTCATGTCATCTTCTCGGTGTTGCCCGTGACAAAGATTTATCCCTCAAGCCCCTATTCCTATGCGCCCACCCGCCGCCGGTTTGTTCAGGGCCTTGCGCTGGCCGGAACGGCTGCATGTCTTGGCGGCAAGGCGGTTCGCGCCGCCATGCCTCCAGCGCAACCCGCCATTCTCGCTGGCAATCAAATTGATCTCACAATCGGATCCGTGCCGTTCAATGTCACGGGGAAATCGCGCATGGCGACGGCGGTCAATGGCACGGTGCCTGGCCCGGCGCTGCATTTGCAGCAGGGCGAGACCGTTACGATCAATGTCACCAACCGGCTGAACGAGGACACCTCGATCCATTGGCACGGCCTGTTGCTCCCCGGCAATATGGACGGCGTCCCCGGATTGAGCTTTCGCGGCATCGCGCCCGGCGAAACCTTTACCTATCGCTTTGCGATCAAGCAGGCCGGGACCTATTGGTATCACAGCCATAGCGGTATGCAGGAACAGACCGGGCTTTACGGTCCGCTGATTCTCCTGCCGCGGGGCAAGGAGCCTTATGCCTATGACCGCGATTACGTGATCCTTCTGTCGGACTGGACTGATGAGGATCCGATGACCGTCGTTTCCAATCTCAAGCAGCAAGGTGATTATTATAATTACGGCCAGCGCACGGCCGGAACTTTTCTTGAAGATACAAAAAATCAGGGCCTCAAAGCCACGCTGGCCGACCGGCTGATGTGGGGGAAGATGCGCATGAGCCCGACCGATATCATGGATGTAACGGGCGCGACCTATACCTTTCTCATCAATGGCCAGCCGCCGGCGGCCAATTGGAGCGCGCTCTTCAAGCCGGGCGAACGAGTACGATTACGCTTCATCAATGGTGCGTCCATGACGACCTTCGATGTGCGCATTCCGGGCCTGCCCCTTAAAGTCGTTGCCGCCGATGGCAATGACATCGAGCCTGTCACGGTGGGTGAATTTCGGATCGGCGTCGCGGAAACCTATGACGTCATTGTCGAGCCGAAGAAGGATGCGGCCTACACCATCTTCGCGCAGGCGCAGGACCGCAGCGGCTATGCGCGCGCCACACTGTCACCGCGACCGGGTATGGAAGGGGCTGTTCCTCCCATGGACCCACGGCCGATACGGGGCATGGACGATATGGGCATGAGCGGAATGGATCACGGCGGAATGGATCACGGCGGGATGAACATGGCGGGGATGGACCATGGCGCGATGGATATGAGCAAAATGGATATGTCGGACATGGATATGGCCGGTATGGACCACAGTGCGATGAACATGCCGGCCGATCATCAACCCTCGATGACCGATGGGCAAGCGACCCTCAAAACTGGGCCCGCTGTCGATAATATCGCGATGGACGCAAAAAGCAGGCTCGATGAGCCCGGCACCGGCCTCGATGACAATGGCCGTCGTGTTCTGGTCTACACCGACCTCAAGGCGCTAAACCCCGACAAGGAAACGCGCGCCCCCGACCGCGAGATAACCTTTCACCTCACGGGGAATATGGAACGGTGGGTGTGGGGCTTCGACGGCAAGAAATTCTCAGAAGCCCCGCCGGTGAACATCAAGCTCGGCGAGCGCGTGCGCTTCGTGCTGATCAACGACACGATGATGGAGCACCCGATTCATCTGCATGGATTTTTGTTCTCTGTTGAAAACGGAAATGACGGACAGCTTCCTTTGAAGCACACGATCAATGTCAAGCCGGGCGAGCGCACGAGCTTCATCTTTACGGCCGATACGCCGGCACATTGGGCATTCCACTGCCATCTCATGTATCACATGGAAACCGGCATGTTTCGTACGGTGCTGGTCGCATGAAACACTCCCCAGCTTTTGTGACGCTCCTGATGGGCAGCGTCGTGCTCTCAATGGGACCGGAATTTGCCGCCGCCCATGAGATGGTAACAAAGCCGAACGAGGCCGCCCCGTTTGGCAATCCGATCGATGACCAGCATGTCTGGGTTCACGCCATACTGGATCAATTTGAAGGCCGTTTTGGAGATGATGCATCGGTCCTGCGCTGGCAAGGTGAAGTCTGGGCGGGAACGGACATGAATCGCATTCGCCTCAAAAGCGAGGGTGAATGGAGTCGCGAGAATCGATTTGAAGACGGGAAGCAGGAAATCTATTACAGCCGACCCATCTCGAGATATTTCGACGCGCAGATCGGCGGACGGTACGACCTCGATTCCGGGCCCGGCCGCGCGTGGGGTGCCTTCGGCATAGAAGGGCTTGCGCCTCTGTTCTTTCATGTTTCCGCAAACGCCTATATCAGCAACACGGGCCACTACGCCGCAAAATTTGAGGGGAGCTACGACCTTCTTATTACACAGCGCCTCATTCTCCAGCCCGAGTTCGAAATGAATCTTTACACCAAGGAAGATCCGGGGCGCGGCATAGGCTCTGGTCTCTCCGACATCGATTCGGGTTTGCGATTGCGATACGAAATCACGCGCAAATTCGCGCCCTATATCGGATTTACGTATGAACGAAAATTCGGCGATACGGCTCAATTTGCGCGGTCGGATGGAGAGCAAACAGATGCTCTCCAGTTCACTGTTGGCTTGAGGGTCTGGTTTTAACCTCAGCGCTGGAGGCTTAGGTGACAAGGGGCGTATCTGAGACCGTGCATTAGACATCTCAAGTTTCGTACCGCGTAACAGTTCTTCGGAAGAAGAACATTCTCGTGGTGACGCAAAAAAAACAAGAGTGGGGCGAGAATGACGCTACGTGAGTTCATTACGAATAACCGCAATGCGCTGCACATGATATGGCGCAGTGACGCAAGCTCTCTGTCGGAAGCTGAACTGTCTCAAACGATAAACTTCGCACGCATTACGCTTATCGTCGGTTTGGTATTTCTGCACTATGGTGGGTTTCCCAACGCGCTGCGGTCGCCCTTCAATGGAATGAATATCGATCAGCACCAATTCGCGACGTTCATCAACAGTTTCATTCTGTTCTTCTTCTTTAGTGTCGTTCCGCTACTCAGCATTATTTCCGGATGGCTCTTCTTCTCGTTTTCCGAGGACCCAAAGGGCGCATTGACACGCCGTATTCGCCGTCGCTTCACATCTCTTTATTTGCCGCTCGTATGCTGGAATGCTCTCTACCTCGCGATTTTCTTAGGACTCTTCGCGCTTTTCCCCAACCATGGGCTTCTCAGTGCCATCGATATCGATTTCAAGACGGCAATCTGGAAAGACTATGTCAATGCTGTTTTCGCGCTGACCAAGAACCCGATCGGATTCCAATTCTGGTTCGTGCGAGACCTGTTCGTGACGATCCTCATCAGCCCACTTTTATGGGTGTGTCTGCGCAGGGCACCTTGGGCAGGGGGCGCCGTTCTCGTTACGATTTGGCTCAGCGGTTACGAAGTGCCCGGGTTTCTTCGCATGGATGTGCCGACATTCTTTTATTTCGGCGGGCTGCTTCGCCTCTATAAAATGCCGGTGGAGATCAGCCGACGCGCGACCGCCGTTCTCCTGGTGGCCTACATTTTATTGGCGGCTTTGCGAGCTATGGCGCCGTATTTTGTTGCGGATGCCGCATACACTCAATTTGGGGTGCTTGCCACGGCGACACGTGCGATGCGCATCGTGGGCGTCCTCGCCTGCTGGGGAATCTTTCAACGCGTCGCTTTAACGCAGTTGGGCACGACCGTGGCACGTTATGGCGGTGTGGCCTTCTTTCTCCATAGTGCGCATTTCCCATTATTGGCTGTCGTCAAGCAAGCATTGTGGTATCTGGTTCCGACCGATACCGATTTTTGGATGCTTATCCATTATGTCGTTAGCGTCACAATTACCGTCGCTATCGGACTCGTCTCAGGCCTCTTCATTGCCCGTTATCTTCCTGGCTTGTTTGCCCTGTCCAATGGCGGCCGAGATATTCGGGAGGCGCGTCAGCGCTGCGCCATTCTCACGGGTGATTCAAAGCCAACCCACGGGATTTAGCGGGATTTTCTTGGCGGCACTTGAACCAAAACGCTCGCCGGTACGCCGAGCGTCCTGGCGAGCTTTGCGACGATGGTGACCGTGGGATTGCGAACGCCGCGTTCGATGCCGCTGATATAGGTGCGATGGAGGTGGCTCTCGAAGGCGAGCGCCTCCTGCGACCAGCCTTTCTCGCGGCGGAGCCGTTGGACGTTGAGCCCCAATTGCTTGCGAATATCCATGCCCCTGAGGGGGCGACGTTGCAGCCGATCGTTCTACAGACGATGAGTCACAATCCGCTTGACTTGGGCGCCACGCCAAGTGTTGCTGCCGGCATGGACAGCGGACACGAGCAGATCAGGACAAGCTGGTTAACGAGCACCCAGATCGGGGCGGTCGGCGAGGCTGTCCTGGCCGCAGGGCTCGTTTACGCCTCCAAGGGCCGGCTCGCTCCCTTCAAGCCTTTTGCCGACGACGGCGGCGTCGACCTCCTGGTCTACGACAAGCTCACCCGACAGAGTGCACCGATCCAGATCAAATGCCGGACGGCCCTCGACAACCACAAGGCCGGAACCGTGGAGTTCAATGTGGGCTTGAGCACCTTCACACGTGAGGGCGGCGGCTATCTTCTGGCTGCTCTATTGAGGGAAACAAGCTTCCAGACCGGCTGGCTCATCCCCGCAAGGGAACTTGAGACGGTGGCCCGCAGGAAGGCCGAGAAGCTCGTCATCACGCCTTGCATCCTCGCCGGCAGCGCCGACCGCTACCGCCGGTTTCGGCACGACAGCCTTGAGGAGATCACTGGGATCCTCTTCGACGATCTTGCCCGCTCACACGTGATATCTGCGAAGCAGGATGTGTCCGTTACGTAACGGACTGTCATTGCAGGACCTCGCTTAGGCGCATTGCCCTGTTTCAGGAGGTGCGCTCGCTCTTGATGCCGCGGCGTTCCCGGGCCTGGCGGTCCGTGGGAATGGCGGGGTTCTGTTTCTTCAACTTGCTACGGTACCAGGCGATCGACGCCATGGACGTCGCGGCTTCCGGGAACTTCTTCTTCACGGCCGCCAGCGCATGTTCGTTGGTTGCGCCTTTGGCGATCGCTTCGCCTGCGACCTTGCTCACCGTCTCCTTCCAGTAGTGCTCCATCAGGAACGTCGCGACGGCCTCGCGCACGGCTTCGGTCACCGTAACGTTCATGTCGTCGGCCCAGTCTTCCAGCCCCACCATAAACTCCTCCGGTAGCGTCACGGTCAGTCGCCGGACCTTCTTGAGATCAACTTCCACGGATTCACCTTGTTTCTAATATCATCTATTCGAGTGTATTATACTCTGATAGCATCTAAATATCAGAGCTTACAATGGCCATAGGTGCCAAATGATTTAGGTGAATTATGAGTGATTTCAATCCGTTGTCTGAAACGGTGACTCTCGACGCGCTTGCGCGCTTGATCGAGGGTGCCGATGAACGCTCCGTTGCTCACACCCTGGAAGCAGCGACGCTTCTCGGAGAAGCGCGCCGCCGTGTTCTCGCGGGAGACGCCGGCGACATCACCTGGGAGGACTGGGCGAAGGCGAACCTCAAGATCAGGCGCACGCGTGTCTACGAACTCCTGAGCATCGTCGACGCTGAGGATTCCAGCGCCAAGGTCGTGGAGATCCGCGAGAAGGCGAAGGAGCGTGGCGTCAAGCACCGCGCCGCCAAGAAGTCGGCCGCATGCGCCGTTCCGGCGACTCAGGATCAGTCCTCCAACACGCACGCGGAGGCGCCCGCGCAGATCGATCCCGAACCCGAACGCGCGGAGCTGATCGCCTGGGCGAAGAGCGCACCGCTGGACGAGGTCAGGCGCCTCCTCGCCATGACCAAGAACCTGCACATCCCCCAGCCTGCGAACGACGACGTCCCCTCGGCGGCGTGAGCGGCTCCTTGTAACCAGCATCGAGCGCGCGATCCTTTCGCGCGCTCGATCATGTGAGATCGAATGTCATGACCCTCGACGACGACTTCGGACCGGCATCACTGAATCTGCTGTGTCGCCGCCTCGAACGCGATGATTATATTTCTCCGCAAGAGCTCGCGGCCCTATTGGAGGTGAACCCGCAAGCCATGCTCAGGGACGACGTTCGCAAGCTCGTGCTCAGTCACCTCCGCGGCGCGATCAAAAAGCCCCGCGGACGAAAGCCCGCCGGTCTTCTGACGGATCTCCGGAACGATTTGATTCCCCCTTATTATGAGCGCCGCCGACGATGGCTGCAGCAACGCAAGGCGCGCTATGGCCATACCTGTTGTTGGCTCCGGGACACACGATGGCAGGACGCGCCCGTTCACCAGCAAGCGGCCCTCCTCGCGGCGCATGCGCTGCGTCATCTCGGACCACCCGTGCATTCGCTGACGATTCTGAACATCGTCTCTTCACGTAAAAACCGCGCGACTTGATGTGAAGGAAATCCTCCTTCCACCGTGAGACCGTCCAGTTGTCCCAACAGCTGGAGCGTTCTTATGCGTCACCTCAACATCGAATACCGGCCTATCGCGTCCTTGGCGCCGCGGCCGCGCAATCCGCGCACCCACACGCCCAAGCAGATCCGTCAGATCGGCGCTTCTATCCGGGAATTTGGATTCACCAACCCGGTCCTGATCGACCGCAATGACATCGTCATTGCCGGCCATGGCCGCATCGAGGCTGCAAAGACGCTTGGCATCACCGAGGTGCCGATCATCCGCCTCGAAGACCTGAGCCCTGCGCAGATCCGCGCCTATGTCATCGCCGACAACCGCCTCGCCGAGCTGGCGGGATGGGACAACGACATTCTCGTCCTCGAGATTCAGGACCTGAGCGCGCTCGACCTCGATTTCGATATCGACATCACGGGATTCTCGGGCGCCGAGATCGACGCGATGATCGCGGATGCGGAAGGAACGGATCCCGCCGCCGATGCGATTCCGGACGGCGCCGCGGATGCGCCCGTCGTGACGCAGCCCGGTGACCTCTGGATCCTGGGGCGTCATCGCGTGCTGTGTGCGGATGCCACCAAGCCCGAAAGCTATGCGACCCTGCTCGCAGATTCAAAGGCAGACATGATCTTCGCCGATCCGCCCTATAACGTGCCGGTCGACGGCCATGTCTGCGGCCTCGGGCGCATCAAGCATGCCGAGTTTGCCATGGCGTCGGGCGAGATGAGCGAAGCGGCGTTCACCGCCTTTCTCGAGACGGTGTTTCATAATCTCGCAGCCTTCTCCGTCGATGGGTCGATCCACTTCGCCTGCATCGACTGGCGACATCTCCATGAGATGTTGAGCGCCGGCCGCGTCGCCTATGCCGAGCTCAAGAACCTCTGCGTCTGGACCAAGACCAATGGCGGCATGGGGAGCTTGTACCGGTCCCAGCATGAGCTGGTCTGCGTCTTCAAGAACGGAACCGGTCCCCATGTGAACAATGTCGAGCTGGGCAAGAACGGCCGCTATCGCACCAATGTGTGGTCCTATGCGGGCGTCAACAGCTTCGGCGCCGAACGCGAGGCGCTCGCGCTGCATCCGACCGTGAAGCCGGTCGCCCTCGTCGCGGATGCCATTCTCGACTGCTCGAAGCGTGGCGCTCTCGTTCTCGACCCCTTCGGCGGCTCCGGTTCGACGCTGATCGCGGCCGAGCGCACCGGCCGCCGCGGTGCCCTCATCGAACTCGAGCCGCGCTTCGTCGACACCATCATCCGCCGCTTTGAGACCTATACCGGCGATCTCGCAAAGCATGCGCAGACCGGCCTCTCTTTTGCCGAGACCGCCGCCACCAGAGCTGAGAACCCCGTAATCGATGGAGATGATGACGATGCCTGGCTCAGGTGAGAAGACTTATAGGACCGGCTACTGCAAACCGCCGACGATGTGGCGGTTCAAGCCGGGACAATCCGGTAACAGCAAGGGACGTCCGAAAGGATCAAAGAACCTGAAGACCCTGCTGGCCGATGAGCTCAACGCGAAGGTCACGATTCGCGAAGGTGAGCGGACGCGCAAGGTCACCAAATCGGAGGCCATGGTGAAGAAGCTCGTCGCCGACACGCTCAAGGGTGACAAGAAAGCCCTCACGATCGTGCTCGGACTCCAGCGCGAGTTGGGGCTCAACGATGTGAAGGAAAACCTCGAGCGCGTGCTCGGCGCCGACGACGAGGCAATCATTGCTGAGTTCGTGGGTAAGAAGAGTGTCGATACCCCAGCGGCATCCGCACCCATCGTGACCACGGGATCGACTTCAACGCCTGCTCCGGCGGCATCGGTCACCGCGCCATCTCCGGTCTCCACGGCGAAGACGCCTGCCCCCGCGGAGACCGGTGCCCAGAAAGAGAAGACTTTTGAAGATTGGCTGAAATGAGGATATTCCGATGACCGCCATCACCGACCACGACCTTCTGGACGCGATCCTGCGCCAGGACTTTGCAAGCTTCGTCCACAAAGCCTTCGGCACCGTGTCGCCGGGCGATCGCTTCCTGCCCAACTGGCACATCAAGGCCATTGCCTGGCATTTGACGGAGGTGCGCGACGGCAGGATCAAGCGCCTGCTCATCACCATGCCGCCGCGATACCTCAAGTCCATCTGCGCGTCGGTCGCCTTCCCCGCCTGGATCCTGGGTCATGATCCCACCCGCGAGATTGTCTGTGTGAGCTACGCCACGGATCTTTCGAAGAAGTTCGCCAATGACTGCCGCGCGGTCATGAGCAGCGAATGGTACCGGCGTATCTTCCCGCGCACACGGCTCGATCCCAATAAGAATGCCGAGACCGAGTTCAAGACCACCGCGCGCGGCGGACGCTTTACGACCTCGGTTGGCGGCACGCTCACCGGGCGCGGCGGCAATCTCGTCATCATCGACGATCCCATGAAGGCGACCGACGCCCAGTCGGAGGTCGAACGTGAACGTGTGAAGCAGTGGTTCTCGAACACCCTGCTCAGCCGTCTCAACAACAAGACGCAAGATGCCATCATCGTTGTGATGCAGCGTCTCCATGTCGACGATCTCGCGGGCGTGCTTCTGGAGCAAGACGGCTGGACCCATCTCGACATTCCGGCCATCGCCGAAGAAGATCAGAACATTCCCATCGGCCCAAATTCGGTCCATGAGCGCAAGGCCGGCGATGTGCTCCAGCCGAAACGCGAGCCGCTCGAGAAACTCGACGAGGCCAAGGCCACCCTTGGCAGCATGAACTTTTCTGCCCAGTACCAGCAGCGGCCCGTGCCGCTCGACGGCAATCTCGTCAAGTGGGCATGGTTCAAGATCTATGATCACTTGCCGCCCGCCAACAAGAAGGTCCGGTTCGTGCAGAGCTGGGACACCGCCTCCAAGGCGGGCGAGCTCAACGACTATTCGGTCTGCACCACCTGGATGCAGCTCGACGGCCATCACTATCTCATGGATGTCCTGCGCGAGCGCCTGGAATACCCCGCGCTCAAGAAGAAGGCCGTCCAGATGGCCCAGCGCTACAACGCGAATATCGTCCTGCTCGAAGACAAGGGATCGGGCACCCAGCTGTGCCAGGATCTCCAACAGGACATGAGCCTGCGCCGGGGGCATTATTTCAGCGTGCTTGCCCGCCCCGTCGACGCCGACAAAGTCACGCGCATGAGCAACCAGTTGGCCATCATCGAAGAGGGGCGGGTCCATATCCCGCGCGATATCCCTTGGCTCGCGGCCTTCAAGATAGAGATGCTGTCGTTTCCGGGAGGGCGGCATGACGATCAGGTCGACAGCGTTTCGCAATATCTGAACTGGGTGCAGAGCAACTGGCGTCCCATCATCCGCTCGCGCCGAACGATCGGGATGTAGCGCGCCGCTTCGTGCGCAAGCGCCTGTCGGAAACCCTGGACTTCCTCGTGAAAGGAAGCGTGCATGGGCCCTGGCAAGACGAGGGACCCATGGACCGCGAGGACAAAGAGCTGATCGGACGCCTGTTTGCCGCCGCCACCGTGTTGATCGAAGACGCCCATGAGATCGCCGTGGCGGGACAGTCGCCAAAATCAGGCGTGAAAGCCACCGTCGGTGCCGCGTGCGCACTGCGCGAGGCCGCGCAGGATGCGGCGATCCTGGCGCAGGCGGCACTGATTATTGCCCGGCGCGCAGGCCCTCGCGACCGGCATTAACCGGACACCGCGATCCGCCGTCGCACCTGCGCAAACACAACTGGACTTCGCCGCCCGACAGAGCGTCCATGGGATGACCTACAGCGGGCCGGTGAATGTGACCGGCCCGCCGCCCCGACCGGCCCCCCACCGGCGGGGCTTGCGGTGG
>LADL02002076.1_pt1 | contig 53020 bp, 50 predicted proteins | sample 619721 | NCBI WGS metagenome assembly LADL02 (sample SAMN03397408, study PRJNA257561) | rock porewater metagenome | biome: terrestrial; feature: Opalinus Clay rock; material: porewater; isolation source: Opalinus Clay rock porewater BRC-3 borehole | place: Switzerland: Mt Terri URL, St-Ursanne ...
ACGGGAAAACTCCTCGAAGGTTAGAGACTGCTTACCATCGGACAGGGCCTGTGAGGGGTCGGGATGGACCTCAACCATGATACCGTCAGCGCCAGCGGCAAGACCCGCCCGGGCCAGGGGCGCCACCAGGGGGGCATAACCCGCGCCGTGGCTGGGATCGACGATGACCGGAAGATGGGTCTCAAGCTTCGCGGCAACCACCGCATTCAGGTCGAGAATAGTGTTGCCCTGACCCACCGTCCCCGGAACACCCGAGGTGGCCGCGGACCTGACTCCACGCTCGCAGAGCACAACACCTGCTGCCCCCACGGCAAGGAGATGCTCCGCCGCCAGCAGCCACTCCTCAACCGACGCCCACATGCCGCGCTTCAACATCACAGGCCTGCCTGATCTGGCTGTCTCAGCCAGTAAGGCGAAGTTCTGCATGTTTCTTGAACCAATCTGCAGCATGTCAACCCGGCTTGCAACAGTGTCTACATCCCTTGGATCCATAACCTCGCTTATCGTAGGCAGGCCCGCTTCCCTGCCTGCCTCCTGGAGCCACTTGATGGCGTCACACCCAAAGCCCTGGAAGCTGTGGGGAGAGGTCCTGGGCTTGTAAGCCCCGCCGCGGAGAATGGCTGCTCCCTGCCGGGCCACGGCCAGCGCTGTCTCAAGGATCTGGTCAGGGGACTCAACTGAGCAGGGACCGGCGATAATCACAGGTTGTCCAGGCACTCCTATCTTCACACCCTGGTCCCCAACACTAACGATGCCCCCCGCCGGTAGGAAGGCCCGGCTCGCCAGGGGGTACGGCAGTTCCTCCAGGGGTCGAAAACTGCGCACAAGGGGAGACTCAACCAGCCGCTCCCGCCGGAGCGCGACACCATCGCCCAAGAGAACCAACCGCCTGTTGTCGGGAGACAGGTGGCCGCCGTCAGCGCCCACCTCCGCCATCAACCTCTCCGCCTGCTCCGCCGTAACGGCCTGTCCCAGTTCAACTAGCAATCCAATCCCCCTTCTCCATTGAAAACCCTCCTTGGAAACAACCCTCAGCTCTGGCAGCTCCGGAAACCAACTCCGCAACCAAACCCTAGTCTGCCCCATTTTAACCTGCCTGTCAACCAACGGGCCCTGGCGAACGCCAGATGGCGCCCCCAGGGCCCGACATTCTGGGAACTCGCTCCTTCAGTCCTCAGCTATAGCTAAAGGCTGCTCAACCTAACGGAGCTCAGTCCCGGCAATGACCAACTTCATTACCTCCGATGTGCCCTCGTAGATCTGGGTTATCCGGGCATCGCGGAAGTGACGCTCAACGGGATACTCATGCATATATCCATAGCCCCCATGAACCTGCAGGGCCTTATCGGTAATCCAGCCAGCGGCCTCAGATGCGAAGAGCTTGGCCATGGCAATCTCAGACGTTCCCCGGCCTGGACCGTGGTCTTTGACGTATGCAGCCCTGTAGGTCAACAGCCTGGCTGCCTCAAGCCTCGTCTTCATCTCGGCTATCATCCACTGGATGGCCTGCAGCCTGGCGATGGGCTTCCCGAACTGCACCCGGTCCTTGGCGTAGGCCACAGCTGCCTCGTAGGCCGCCTGAGCAATCCCGACGGATTGGGCAGCTATGCCGATCCTGCCCCCGTCAAGGGTGGTCAGGGCGATCTTGAAGCCTTCACCCTCGTTCCCCAAGCGATCCCCAACCGGTACCCGGCAGTCCTCAAGGATGACGTCGGTTGTGCAAGAAGCATGGATCCCAAGTTTCTCCTCGGGCTTGCCGAAGGAGATACCCGGATTATCCTTGTCCACCACAAAGGCACTCAATCCCCGGCTGCCTCTCTCTTTATCTGTCAGGGCAATGACGATGTATTGATGAGCCTGACCGCCGCTGGAGATGAAGCACTTGCGGCCGTTGAGGATGTACTCATCGCCGTCCAGGGTCGCTGTTGTTCGGACCGCTCCGGCATCAGACCCTGCCTCCGGTTCAGTCAGGGCAAAGGCCCCTAACCTGTCTTCAACCAGGCCAGGCAACCATCGCTCCTTCTGCTCTTCAGTGCCAAAGGTCAATATTGGCTCTGAGTGCAGGGAGTTGTGGACCTCCAGGATTACACCGGTGGATGCGCAGGCTCGAGAGACCTCCTCCACAACCAGGGTGTGGCAGAGATAATCCATCTCCGCGCCGCCATATGTCTCTGGCAGCATCATTCCCAGGAAGCCAACCTCCCTCATTTTCTTGATGTTCTCCCAGGGGAATTCCCCTGTCTCATCATGGTGCGCCGCCCTAGGGGCTAGTTCGCTCTGGGCGAAATCCCTGGCCAGGCGCTGGATCTGTACCTGTTCTTCGTTAAGCTTAAACTCCAAGCCATTTCCCCCTCTCCCGCTACCCGTCAACCTTATTCTCAAGCAGTCTACGCCTACTCTCAACCAGTTCCCTGGTCTCTTTGACCAACGACTCTGTGGTGGTTCCAGGCCCGTAGACCCGGGCCACCCCTTGACCTTCCAAAAACCTGACATCGGCCTCGGGGATAATCCCGCCCACAAGGACAATCACTTCTGTCATGCCCCTGTCCCTCAGGCCCTGGACTACCTTTGGTACAAGGGTGTTGTGGGCCCCCGACAGAATGCTCAAGCCAACGACATCAACATCCTCCTGAAGGGCAGTCTCGGCAATCTCCTCTGGCGCCTGGTGAAGGCCGGTGTACACCACCTCCATACCTGCGTCCCTAAAGGCCCTGGCGACTACCTTCGCCCCCCGATCGTGCCCGTCAAGGCCAGGTTTAGCAACAAGAACCCTGATTCTTCTGGACATGCTTGGTCACCTCCACGGGGTCTCCCTAGTAAAGGGGCTGTTCCCGGTACTCGCCAAATGCTTCACGCAACACCCCAATTATCTCACCAACTGTAGCGTAGGCCTTGACAGCCTCCAGGATCACGGGCATCAGGTTGTCTTCACCTGCTGCAGCCGACCGTAGGCGGTTAAGGCACTGCTTAACGCGATCGCTATCCCTCTCTGCTCTCACCTGCTTGAGACGGGCAATCTGGCTGGCCTGAACCTCGGCCCCGATTTCCAGGAGTGGAATGTCAATCCCGTCTTCCTCCGCGTATTTGTTAACCCCTACTACCGCCGTCTCTCCCTTTTCCACGCGACGCTGGTATTGATAGGCAGCGTCGCTGATCTCTCTTTGGAAAAAGCCCTTCTCAATGGCGGGGATAACGCCGCCCAGTTTCTCTATGCGATCGAAGTACTCCAGGCAGCCTTCCTCCATCCTGTCAGTCATTGCCTCAACAAAGTAGGAGCCTGCCAGAGGGTCAATTGTGTTGACAACCCCCGACTCCTCAGCTATTAGCTGCTGGGTGCGGAGGGCAATCTTCACGGCCTTCTCGCCGGGAAGGGCCAGGGCCTCATCCATTGAGTTGGTGTGAAGTGATTGGGTACCACCAAGAACGGCGGCAAGGGCCTGGAAGGCGGTGCGGACAATGTTGTTCTCTGGCTGCTGGGCCGTGAGAGAGCATCCGGCGGTCTGGGTGTGAAAACGCATCAGCCAGGACCGCGGATCCTTGGCCTTAAACCTCTCCCGCATCACCCGGGCCCAGATTCGCCTGGCGGCCCGATACTTGGCTATCTCCTCGAAGATATCGTTGTGGGCGTTAAAGAAAAAGGACAGGCGCGGCGCGAAGTCATCGACGTCAAGACCTGCCTTGATACCGTACTCGACATAGGTCATCCCGTCGGCAAGAGTGAAGGCCAGTTCCTGCAGGGCCGTTGACCCCGCCTCCCTGATGTGGTAACCACTAATGCTAACGGTATTCCACTTGGGAACCTGCTCACTACAGTAGTCGAAGATGTCTGTAATAAGGCGCATCGACGGCTCCGGCGGGAAGATGTATGACTTCTGCGCGATGTACTCCTTGAGAATGTCATTCTGGATTGTGCCTCTGAGCTTATCTGAACTGACTCCCTGCTGCTCACCGACGGCAATGTACATCGCAAGTAGAACCGCGGCAGGGGCGTTGATTGTCATTGAGGTGCTGACCTGGTCCAAAGGAATTCCATCGAAGAGGATCTCCATGTCCCGCAGCGAGTCTATAGCAACCCCCAGCTTGCCGACCTCCCCATCGGCCCTGGGGTGGTCGGAATCATACCCCATGATTGTGGGAAGGTGGAAGGCGGTGCTCAGCCCGGTCTGCCCTTTCTCCAGAAGGAACTTGAAGCGACTGTTGGTGCTCTCGGCGGTACCAAAGCCGGCAAACTGCCGCATCGTCCAGAGACGACCCCGGTACATGGAGGGGTAGACCCCCCGTGTGAAGGGGTACCCCCCTGGCTCACCAAGGTCTGTTTCGTAGTCCAATCCCTCAATGTCCCCTGGCGTGTAGATTGGGTCAATCTCGTCGCCAGAAACAGTTATGAATGAGTCTCTTCTCTCAGGTCCTATGTCACGCTTTGTCAAGGGTCAATTCTCACTCCCTTCTTCTCTATGTTATGCCCGATAGACTAGTCCCACTTTGATAGATATGTCACCTCCCTGAACCAGAATAACTTTGTGAAAGGAGACACAATTCAGTTAACTTCTCCCAACTGGTATTTCATCTCAAAGGTAGGGATTCCCTGCAACAAGCGGCAAACCTACCCCCAGGGATATCTGTAGTGAAGGTATTTACCAGCGAGAATTGAAGACCTGTAACAGAGTCTATAGGAGCGACACCATGATTGAGCCCAATTAGGGATACCTCAAGGAGGATTCTGACCGTGCTGGACATCTTAATTACCAACGCCCTGATTGTTGATGGGACGGGCAGGGCTGCATTCCACGGCGAGATTGGAATTGAGAATGGGAAGATAGTGGAGGTGCGCAACCTCCCCGACAGGGTAGGCGAAGGCGATCCTGCCCCGGTCCAACTGGAAAGCCCCAGGGCAAAGAGGGTTATTGACGCGGCTGGAAAGGCCGTCACCCCGGGCTTTATTGACATCCACTCCCATGCTGACCGCGGTGTTCTCACCCATCCTGAGGCGCAGTCCTCGCTCCTGATGGGAGTGACTACTGAGATCACCGGCAACTGCGGTGGCAGCATGGCCCCCCTCTCCGATGCTACGGCAGCCCAGATGAAACGATGGATGAAGAACATTGACTTTGACTGGCGCTCCCTGGATCAGTTTCTCAGTCGCCTTGAGGAGCAGGGAGTAGGTAACAACCACGGTCTCTTCGTGGGCCAGGGCACCATCCGCGGAGCCGTAATGGGAAGGGAGAAGCGATTTCCAACCCAGGCTGAGGTCCAGCGGATGCTGGAGTTGACTGAGGAATCGATGGAGGCTGGGGCCTTTGGCATCAGCACCGGACGGGCCTATGTACCCGGTTCATTCTCCAGCCTGAAGGAGGTTGTCGCCCTGACGGAAATCGTCGGACAATACCGGGGCATCTACACAAGCCACATTGCTGACCAGTGGGCCCATGTGCACAGGGCTACCCGGGAGGTGCTGGAAATAGGCCTGAGGACTGGAGCCCTGGCCCAGGTGGCCCACCAAAAGGTCGTAGGAAAGGACAACTGGGGAGGGGCCGAAGAGGTCCTGGCCATCTTGGAGGAGGGCCAAATGATGGGCGTAGACATCATGGCCGACGTCTACCCATATACCTTTTCCCAGGTCTTTTCTCTGGAAAGGCTGCTTCCGGAGGCCCTCAGTGGAGACACGCGCCACCAGACCCTTGACCTGCTGCGCCAGGAGAGTGCCGTTGACAGGCTCAGAAAGGAGTTCAAGGAGAACCCAACCTACATCTCAGAGCGATTGATGCTCTATGGCGTGGTCCAGTGCGAGAACACCGCCGACCTTCAGTGGCTTGACATGGGAGAGGTGGCAGCTAGCCTCAGTACTGACCTCGCTGGGGCCCTGCTTCACCTGCTCTTAGAGAACGAGCTCCGCGTCAAGGTCGCCGGCATAATGAGTGAAGAAGACCTGAAGGCCATTCTGGCCCACCCCCTTGTGATGGTGGGAAGCGACTCCGTCCTCCGCAGCCTTGATGAGGACAGAGAAACCGAGAAGGACTGGTCTAGTGTCCACCCCCGCGAGTACGGCACCTTCCCCCGCATCCTGGGTAGGTACGTTCGCGATGAGGGCCTCCTGAGCCTGGAAGAGGCCGTTCGCAAGATGACAGGTATGCCCGCCGATCGCCTGGAGTTACCCTACCGGGGTCAGATCGCCCGGGGGTTCTGGGCCGACCTGGTCATATTTGACCCTGGAACAATCAGCGACGGCGCCACGATTGCCGACCCCTGTTCCCCACCGAAGGGGATAGACTATGTGCTGGTCAACGGAGAGATCGCCGTTAGAGACAATGAGGTACAGTCGGTCCTGGCCGGGCAGGTCCTGCGCGACACCCAGGGGCGCATGCTGTACTAGAGATGGATTGCACTAGCAATGAATTACACTTAAGGAGGTAGGTCTGATGTCTATCTGCGCCTGGTGCCAGGTTAGGGCCTGTAGAGATGAAAACAAGGATGGGATGCCTGCAGGATGTCCTGAGAAGAGCGGGAACTGGCTCTCCGAGACCCTCAAGGAGTATGAGAAACCCGAGAACCGGAGATTAGCCGATACAGCAGCATACACCGAGAAGACAGGTTACTGCCAATGGCCGCGCCTTCAGGAAGTTGCCGAGTTTGCCCACAAGGCAGGCTTCCACAGGCTTGGGCTCGCCTTTTGTATCGGCCTTCAACAAGAGGCCCGCATTGTCGCCGACTACTACCGGAAGCGCGGCTTTGAGGTGGTCACCGCCGTCTGCTGCGTGGGAGGGGTCGACAAGGAACGGGTCGGCATCACAAGAGAGCACAAGTTTAATCCCGAGGAATTCGAGGCAACCTGTAACCCCATTGGACAGGCCAAACTAATGAATGAAAAGGGAACTGAGTTCAATGTTGTGCTGGGGCTTTGCGTCGGCCACGACAGCCTATTCTTCAAGTACTCTGAGGCTCCTGCTACGGTACTGGCTGCCAAGGATCGCGTTCTGGGCCATAACCCCCTGGCCGCCGTCTACTGCGCCCACAGCTACTACCGAAGACTGCATGAGGGTGACGAGCAGCAGGTCACGGTTTAGCAGCATAGGCCACCGCCTGGTTTGCCAACACTACCGGCACCGGCGCCCTCTGCTGTAGCGCTCGCCTCATGGCAGGCGTGTAACCCATGCAATCCATAACTATGACCCTGGCATCGCCCTTGTACAGCTTCTCCCCGGCCCTCTCGAAGGCCGCCGGGCCCTCATTAAACTCATAGGGTGATGCCGAGGTCGCAATTACCCGTGAGGTCAGCTTACGCCAGAGGTCTGCCATAGGTTCTTCCTGTTTGGGGTCGGGCACAAGCAGGCCCAGGGTTACTCCGGGTGTGGCAAGGCCCATCGTCACTGCCAGGTGCTCCAGGACCTTGCGAGGGTAGACAAGGCGCGGCCCCGGGCTCTCCAACTCAAAGACACCGGTACACAAGACCACAATTGGGTCACAGTCCTGCTCCGCCAAGTCGTTGACAGCCATCTGCATCCTGGGAGTGACAAGCCTGTGACCGACCACTACCGCGCAGCCATCGGCCATTCTGGTCACCAACAGGTCATTGTTGTCATCCGGCGCCAAGCGGGCAATCTCGGTACGGGTCAGGCCGTCAAGGGCTCCAATCTCAACAACGGTGACTCCCTTACCCCAGGCGGGAACCATGTGAGGTACGACATCGGCTCTTGGAGCCTGGCCGATAGTCACAACCCCTATCTTGGTGCCGGGCCCGGAATCTCGCTGCGCCTCATTCATCTCAGGGACACCCCCACAGCCTTCTCAACATCCCTCAAGTAGCGTCCAGACCTGACACCCTCTCCCAACAGCAGGCACTCTGAAGGGGCAACCGTAATGTGGACCTGCCTCCCCCTGTGGGCCGCCAGCTCTGCTGATGATACCGGGAACCCATCGGGCCCGAAGATGCCAATCAAATCAGGGAAGGCCCCTAGCCTCTCAGCCCCCGCGGTGACTCTGACATACTCGTTCCAAAAGGGGATTTCCATGGGATAGCCCTGAGGTCTGCCTGGAGGGCCAACAGTGGGTACTGTGGCAGGGGCATTGTCAATCATTGCCTTTCCGACATCGAAACCCCCGCGGGTCTCCAGGTCCACGGCCTGCAAGATGCCTTCAGCAACAATCTGCCCGCCGACCACTGCCATTGCAGCCTCTATTCGCTGCCGCGGGTAATCCTGGGAGTACCAGGCCCGACCGATCTCCCGGGCCTGGGCAATGGCCCCAGGGGCGCCATATTCCTTTGCGTACCCGGCGTCCACCGGGTTTCTGGCCACAGCTGCCAGCCCCCCTGCCTCCTGGGCCAGGTGCCTGACAGCCCTTGAAGCCAAGTCAAGACGTGCCGATAGTGTTAGCTCAAGGTAGCGTCCAGCCTGATCATCGCCACCGGCGACCGCCTGCCTGGATAGATAGCCCTCACGGTTCTCGAGGCCCATAGCCCCCATAATCGCCATGGGATGGGCTCTGCCATTACAGGGGATATCGACAAGAGGAAGCTCCAGTTTTGCCGCCTGGTACCAGCCGTTGATTGTGGCTGCTCCCCCATTCTCATTTGTAATCAGACCTACCTCATCCCTGGAGAGGCCCAGGTTGGCCAGGAGAAGCTCTACCGCCCTGAGGAAGTGGGCTGGGCGGGTACAGGCAGAGTTTGCCGCCGGCGCCCCCACCAGGGCGCAGGTAATCAGGATCAGGTCGTTGCTCACCTCGTTCGGGGAAAGCAGTTCCACACTCCCGGCCTCTAGCGCCATCGTTCCCAGTTCCATCCCCAGCTGGCGACTGCCGCCGCCTCCCCCGCCAAGAATGGCTCCCCCCAGTACACAGGCGCGCAGATCATCAAGGCTTAGTTTAGCAACCAATTTCCAATACGCCTCCCAGCCGGGACAAGACAGGCGCCCTGTCAGTCGGCGTTTTCAAAGGTGCCCCAGACCAGCGGCTGTCCGTCCTGGACCATCAGGCGGCCCTTGGCCCAGACCTGCCTGATGTCGAAGTCATCATCAAGGACAAGGAAGTCCGCGTCTGCGCCAATGGCAATGACTCCCTTCCTCCCCTGCAGGTGCAGGTTTGAGGCCACGTTGGTTGTGGCCACACGCAGGGCCTGTTCCTTGGGTATCTTATGCTCCAGAATTAGGGATCTGATGGTCTCGTACACAGTGCGAAGTGATCCCACACCCATGCCAATGAGACGGTGGCCCTCATCAAACCTCGGAAGGCTACCGTTGCCATCCGAACTTATTGTGATGCGATCCACCGAAACCCCGGAACGAAGAAGGTGGACTATGGCCTCGGGGGCGCGCGGGCCGGCGGTGATATCTACCATACCGCCCTGCTTTGCAAAGACAATGGCCTGCTCAAGCAGGCGTCTGGTGCGGTTCAAGTGGGTGGGTGTAAACTGGGATATGGGAAGTTCAGTATTCTCAAGGATCTCAAAGATCGGTTTCAGGCCCCGTTCGCCGTCACCAACGTGGAGATGAACAACACCAGGCTTACCTCCCAGCATTCCACCGACCCGGGCCTCGGCAGCCAGCTTGGCAATGTCCCATGTTTCAGGCTGGGCGGAGCGGTGGTCGGATATGGCTATCTCTCCCGTACCAATCACCTTATCGATTAGGACCAGATCATTGCGCACGTTGTCGGTAATGGTTCGCGTTGGCACCTCGTAGGCACCGGTGTAGATAAAAGTGGTTACACCCTCTGCCTCAAGGGCCCTGGCCTTGGCAAGCAGGCTATTCATGTGCCGTGTGGTCCCGTCGGTGCCGAGAACCCCAACAACGGTGGTGGTGCCAGCGGTGGTGATCTTGCTGAGCATCACCTCAGGCGTGCGGGTGGTGGGACCACCCTCACCGCCACCCCCGATAATGTGCACGTGCTGGTCAATGAGCCCGGGAACAATACAGTGCCCCTCAAGGTTAACCTCTTCAACAGGTCCAACGCCCACAGGGGTAGGGATCTCAGGCGCTATGTGCACCACCGTCTGACGGCAGACCAGAATATCCCTTTCTCCCTTGACCTCAGGCGCGCAGATATTTGCCTTCTTGAAAAGCTTAAACATGGTGCCCCCCTTACCTTCTATTTGCTCACATCGCCAAATCGGGTTAGCAGGCTCTCAACGGCTGAATAGGGGTCGGTCTCGCGTCTGGATACCCTGGCAGCCGCTGTCCGCAATGCCTCCTCTGCCCCTTCCTTGCGGCTAAGCCTTCTGTGCATCTCACCTGCCAGTATTAGCTTCAGCTCAAGTTCACTGCCGTGAAGAAGACGCCCTTCAAGGCCTCCAGTCTCCTCCAGATGGCCGTAGTGCTCGTCAATCCGGGCGAGGGCATCCTTGACACCCTTGCCCTCCCTTGCAACGACCTTCAGGACCGTAGGCCGCCAATCTGCTTCGGCGCGGAGGTCCAACATCATCTCTATCTCCATCAGGGCTTTGTCTGCACCAGGCAGGTCTGCCTTGTTAACAAGAAAGACATCTCCTATCTCAAGGATACCGGCCTTGATGGCCTGGATGTCATCACCAAGCCCTGGGACCAGTACAATCACTGTCGTGTGAGCGAGGCGAACGATGTCAACCTCGGACTGCCCCGCGCCCACCGTCTCGACGATTACGACATCGAAACCAAAGGCATCCATCACCTTGATAACATCACTTGTGGCGCGGGAGAGGCCGCCCAAATGCCCACGGGTGGCCAGGCTCCTGATAAACACCCCTGGGTCCATGGAGACATCACGCATGCGAATACGGTCTCCGAGGATGGCGCCGCCGGTGAAGGGGCTGGTGGGGTCCACCGCGACAATGGCTACCGTCTTACCCCTGGACCGGATCTCCCTGGCAAGCTGGTCCACAAGGGTACTCTTTCCAGCTCCAGGCGGGCCCGTAACACCAATCACCCTAGCCCCTCCTGAATGTGGATAAAGGGCCTTGACAATGGCCCTTGAGTCACTGTTGTTGTATTCAACTAGGGTAATGACTCGCGCTAAAGCGCGGCGGTCGCCTGCTAACAGCGCTCCAACCAACTCTTCATGAGGCAAACAATATCACTCCAAGACTCAAGACTCCAAGACGCCCGGACTCTCAAACCGCTGGCTCGCTGGCCCGCTACCCCTGTCAGGACTCGTAGAGATAGTATGCCAACTGCTGCAGCTCAAGGGAGACATCTGAATGATGCAGCCTGACATGGGGAGGCACAAAGATCTTCGTAGGGGCGAAGTTGAGAATACCCTTGATGCCTGCCTCAACACAGTCATCAACAACTCCCTGGGCGGCATTTGCGGGTACGGTGATTACAAACATCTTTATGTCCAGTTCCTTCACTTTCTCGCCAATCTCGTCCACGTGGTGGATGACTACGCCATCTTCAATTTCCCTGCCAATCTTGTTATCATCAGCATCGAATCCGGCCACCAATCGGAAGGGATAGTGGGGATCGCCGTCAAAGCGGCGAAAGATGTAGCGCAGGAGAGCGGTACCCAATTCACCAACACCGACAAGTCCAACGTTCAGTGTCCTGTCCACATTGAGTATCGACTTGAGCTCCTGACGCAGGAAGGCAATCTCATATCCAACCCCCTGCTTGCCGAACTCACCAAAGAGCGCCAAGTCTTTACGGACCTGGGCCGAGTTCACCCCCGCCCGCTCGCCCAGTTCCTTGGAAGATAGATAGGGGCTACCTTCCTGGTCCTCTATCTGCTGGAGTATGCGCAGGTATAGGGCCAGGCGGCGGATTACAACCTCGGGTGCCTTTAACCTCCTCACGGTTCTCCCCCTTCTCGTAGTCTCTATTTAGCTAAGGCATATCGTAAGCATCCCTGCTAGAAGTATTCCATGCTGCTCTTCTTAAATTCTCTCTCACTGTAGAGTAACCTGTACTCTTTATACTCTATCCTGCTGGCCATCTCCTTTACAACGGCTTCACATTCTTCCCTGGACCGCCCGTGAACCATTGTGTAGAGGTTGTAGGGCCACTGCGGGTACATGGGGCGACGATAGCAGTGGCTCACCTCAGAGAATGCTGCCAGCTCCCTTCCAGCCTCGTCCACCACTTCCTCAGAGACATTCCAGGCGCACATCACATTGGATTTGAAGCCTGCCTCGCGGTGATAGAGGATGGCCGCGATTCTCCGCAGCATACCGCTGTCCTTCATGCTGGCCAATTCAGCCAGGACCTCCTCTTCGCTGACCCCAAGCCCAGCGGCCACTACCTGGAAGGGCCTTGACTCCAGCGGCATATCGCCCTGCAGTTCCCTGACAATCCCCCTCTGGAGTTCAGTCAACTTCACCGTTGTCCGCCTCCTCCAGGTTCAGCTTGACTCCAATCTTATACATCCACTCTGTAGGCAGGTTCAAAAGGTCTTCCCTGCCCAAACCCGCCTTCTGCCGGATCTCCTCAAGTCCCCTGGCGACAGCCCCTTCATCCTCTGCAATGAAGGTGAACCAGAGGTTGAACTCGGCGCGCCGCTCATAGTTGTGGGTAACCCCTCTGTAAGAGCTGATCATGGCCGCCACTTCCTCGAGGCGCTCATCGGGTACCCTGGCCGCCGCCAGGGTTGACTCAAAACCCAGCCTCTTGGTGGCAAATACCCCGCCCAGGCGCCGGATCACACCCCGCTGGCGAAGGCCTCTTACCCGGGAAAGCACCTCTTCATCGGTGAGCCCTAACTCCTCACCAATAACGGCATAGGGCCTGCTAACGATGGGGACTCCTCTCTGCAAGACCGTCAGGAGCCTCCTATCAGTGGCATCCAACTGACCCCTACCCATCCTTAGCTATCTCCTCCGCTGCCATCTTGGCAAAATAGGTCAGGATTATGTCGGCGCCAGCCCGCTTCATGGATGTTAGCATCTCCAGGGCAACCTGAACCTCATCAATCCAACCCTTCTCAGCGGCGGCTTTGACCATGGCGAACTCGCCGCTAACATTGTAGGCGGCAACCGGACACCCGGTGTTATCCTTGACCTCCCTGATGATATCCAGATAGGCCAGGGCTGGCTTCACCATGATAATGTCGGCGCCCTCCTCAATGTCTGCCCAGACCTCCTTGAGGGCCTCGCGCCGGTTGGCGGGATCCATCTGGTAGGCCCGGCGGTCCCCGAACTGAGGGGCAGAATCGGCGGCATCACGGAAAGGCCCGTAGAAGGCTGACGCATACTTCGCAGCATAGGACATTATGGCCACACCCTCAAAACCTGCCTGGTCCAGACCCGCGCGAATCGCCCCAACCCTGCCGTCCATCATGTCCGATGGGGCGACAATGTCCGCTCCCGCCGCCGCCTGAGACACAGCTGTTCTTGACAGCAGGTCCAGGGTCTCATCGTTTATGACGCTACCATCGTCGGACACAACCCCACAGTGTCCGTGGCTCGTATACTCACAGAGACAGGTATCAGTGACCACAACTAGCTCAGGAAAGAGCCGCTTGGCCTCTCGCACCGCCTGCTGCACAATGCCGTCTTCAGCGTAAGCGCCGGAACCCACAGCGTCCTTGGCCTCGGGAAGGCCAAAGAGGATGACGGCTGGTATCCCAAGAGACACTACCTCTTCCAGCTCAGCGCCAAGCCTATCAATCGACAGCTGGTAGTTGCCAGGCATGGAGGGTATCTCCCTCCTGATGCCCTTACCGGCAATGGCAAACATCGGGTAGATCAGGTCATCGACCCGAAGGTGGGTCTCCCTCACCAGGCGCCTGATCCCGTCGCTAGTCCGTAGCCTCCGCGGCCTTTTGATGGGAAACATTGCTATCCTCTCCTAAACCAATCTCTTCGTCTGTCAGATAGCAGGCCGGGTCCTCGGCCCAGACATCGCCATGGACATACTCGGCCCTGATGCGGCAACCCCCGCAGACTCTGTTGTACTTACAGTCGCCACAGCGACCTGTTATGTGTTCGTGCTTAAACCGAAGCTTCTTCAGGAATTCATTGGACATGTCATTCCATATCTCTGAGAAAGGACGCTGGCGGACGTTGCCCAGGGTTACATGGGGCCAGAACTGACAGGGGTGGACGTTACCCTGCGGGTCAACGTTGGCCGCCTTGTGTCCGGCTGAGCAACCGCCGTGCATCTCAAGGAGTTGGAGGACCTCGTCTACCCGCTCAGGCTCCTCTTCCCTAATTTTGTTAAGAATATATACGCCGTCAGCATGGCTATCGGTTGTGAGGATCTCAACCTCGATGCCGCGCTTGTGTAGCTCAACGGTCTTGGCAATCAGCCAGTCCAGAACCTCCCGGCGCTCCTCCTTGCTGAGGTCCATGTCCACGATGTCCGTACCCCTACCTGCGTACACCAGGTGGTACATGCAGAAGCGAGGGATCTTCTCCTCCTCCACAATTCTGAGAACCTCTGGCAGGTCTTTGAAGTTATACTTGTTGACCGTCAGTCTCATACCGGCCTTAACCCCGGCCTCAACCGAGTTTCGAATGCCCTGGATAGCACGGTCAAAGGCGCCGTCCATGGCTCTGAAGTCGTCATGGGTCTCACGGCTACCGTCAATACTGACACCCACATACTGGAACCCGACTTCCTTTATCTTCTTGGCGGCCTCTTTCGTTATGAGGGTTCCGTTGGTGGAAATAACGGGGCGAAGACCCGCCTCAACGGCGTAGGCGCCCAGGTCAAACAGGTCCTTGCGTACCAGGGGCTCGCCTCCCGAAAACATGACGACAGGTACACCCATACCCCCCAGGTCCTTAAGGAATGATTTGGACTCATCTGTTGTCATCTCATTGGGGTAATCGCGGTCTTCAGCACTGATATAGCAGTGCTTGCAACTAAGGTTGCAGCGGTTAGTAGTGTTCCAGAATACAACCGGCCTCGCGTCAGTTGAAAACTGCAGCATGTGTGGTGGGAGTTTTCCGCTATCCCTCCCGTGCCGCATCGCTTCAGAAACCGTGGCGGTGCCACATAGAAGTTTCGTGCAGCCAATCATAGGTCTCTCTCCTCCTCCTGTTAAAGGGAACGCCTTGCGCAGCAAATGCCCTGCGCAGTACTAGGTCAGATGCTTCAGGATCGCTGTTACCAAACCGTCAATAGTGTACTCAGCGGCCAGGACATCAACTTCTAGCCCTTGCTTTGATGCTGCCTCTGCCGTGATTGGGCCAATACAGGCGGTGGTGACGCCGGCCAGGAGCGTGGCCTGCTCATCGCCTTCGGGTACCATTGCTAACAGGTTCTTGACAGTTGATGCGCTGGTGAATGTGATGATGTCAATCTGCCCCTCCGAAAGCAGTTCCTTAAGGAGGGCCTTGTCAGTATCTGGCATAACATTGCGATAGACCTGCACCTCATCAACGGCTGCGCCGGTCTCCTTCAGCCCCTCGGCCAGCACCTCTCTGTTGAGGTTACCCCTCACTAACAAGCACCTATCGCCCTCACCGACATGCCCCTTCAGGGATGCCAGGATTGCTTCCACCTTAAACTCTGCGGGCACCAGGTCAACAAGTATCCCTCTATCTTCCAGGGCCTGGGCCGTGGACCTGCCCACGGCTGCCACCCTTAAGCCCGCCAAAGAACGGACATCAAGACCCTTTTCGCGAAGGCGCTGGAGAAAATACTTGACCCCATTGGTGCTGGTGAATAGGAGCCAGCTGTAGGCGGGCAGGTTGGTGATGGCATCATCGACGGCTGTCCAATCCTCGACCGGCTTTATCTCGATGGTAGGCATCTCTATTACGGCGGCTCCCAGCTCCTCAAGGCGGGCCGCCAGCCTGCTGGACTGGGCCCGAGACCGCGTGACCAGAATGCTCTTTCCAAAGAGTGGCCTCGTCTCAACCCATTGCAGTTTGGGCCTGAGACCAGCAACCCCTCCGACAACGATAACTGCTGGCGACCTCAACCCTTCTCTTTCGACAACCTCAACAATGGTCTCAAGGGTGCCGCTAACGGTCTGCTGTCGGGGCCAGGTTCCCCAACGGATGCAGGCCACCGGGGTGTTGGCCCTCCTGCCGTTTTCAATGAGGCGGTCAACAATCTTGGGCAGGTTTTTAACCCCCATCAGAAACACTAGAGTTCCTGTGGCAGTTGCCAGTTTGGACCAGTCATGGGCTGATGTATCCTTTTCAGGGTCCTCGTGACCGGTAATAATAGCTGCGGAAGACGCGAAATCCCGGTGGGTCAGGGGGATTCCCGCATAGGCTGGGGCGGCAATGGCTGAGGTAATCCCTGGCACGATCTGAAAGCTGACACCAGCGTCAACCAGTTCCTCTGCCTCTTCACCCCCTCGACCGAATACGAAGGGGTCACCGCCCTTTAGTCGCACTACCGTCTTCCCCTGCAAGGCAAAATCCACAAGGGTCTGATTAATCTCATCCTGTGACAGGCTGTGCCTGTCAGGCCTCTTCCCCGCATAGATCAGCTCGGCATCAGGCCGAGCAAACTGTAGAAGCCTCGGGTTACAGAGTCGGTCGTAAACAACCACATCCGCCTCTTCCAGGCACTCTTTCCCCCTCAGGGTAAACAGCTTGGGATCTCCGGGGCCTGAACCAACTAGATAGACAATGCCCTTCTTTGACACTTCATCCACCCACTTCATAAAGACGTCTTATCAGTTCGAGTTTAAGTAGCTCTGCTACTGCGCCGTAATCTCCTTCAGGATGGACCTGGCGCCTTGCTCAAACAGGGCGTTGGCCGCAGCCTTGCCCAGCTCTTCAGCATCATCAGGGTTACCCGTGACACTGTGACGGATAACCACCTTCCCGTCTACCGCTGCAACGATGGCCTGCAGGTGAAGAACACCGTCGGCAATGGTGGCATAGGCCCCAATGGGAACCTGACAGCCGCCGCCCAGCATTCCGAGAACGGTTCTCTCTGCTGCGACACATGCCGCGGTATCTCTGTCATTGATAGCCACCACAAGCTTCTTAATCTCCGGGTCATCGGCGCGAACCTCTATGGCAAGGGCTCCTTGCCCAACGGCAGGGACGCACACCTCAGGAGGCAAATACTCAGTGATGCGGTCTTCCCATCCCAGGCGAATCAGCCCTGCCGCAGCCACAACAATGGCATCCAATTCATCAATCTCAAGTTTTCTCAGCCGTGTATCCAGATTACCTCTGATGGGTTCAATGACAAAATCACGGCGATGATTTAAAAGCTGCGCCCCGCGGCGCAGACTACTAGTACCGATCCTGGCACCCTCAGGCAGATCCGAGAGACACCTCTCGCCCACTGAGATCAGGGCATCCCTGGCATCTACCCGCCTGGTAATGGCGCCGATTTCAAGGCCCTCTGGTAGCTCGGTGGGAAGGTCCTTAAGGCTGTGGACGGCAAGGTCTATCTCACCCTCCAGCAGCGCCGTCTCAATCTCTTTTGTGAAGAGGCCTTTACCACCGATCTTGTTCAAGGCCACGTCAAGGATCCTGTCACCCCGGGTTACAATCTCTCTCGTTGCAAAATCGAGATCATCGTAAGCCTTCTTCAGTTCATTTGCTGTCCATTGGGTCTGGCTGACAGCCAGTAGACTGCCACGAGTACCCACGACAACACTGCTTTTACCCAAAAGAATCACCCTTGCAAGTATTTAGACACACTTTCTTCACTTGTCCATTATATCACAAACGGCTTTCCTGCCCAGAAGAACTCAAGATGGTCTTTAAAACCTGCTGGAAGACAGACCACGCCTCATCCTGCTTGCCTTCACGAAGTAATCTCAAAGCATCACAGGAGGCTAATTGAGAAAAGGCCCTTTTCCTGCCGGAAGCCGGTACCGCCGCTATTACCTTCGGACGCGCCTCTCCCAACCACTGCAGGAAGCTGGCGTATTCCTCACCAAACTCCTCCTCAAGGGACTCCCGGATGCGGCGGGCCAAGAAGGGACTCTTACCAGCTGTGGAGATTGCGATGCTGAGACCACCGCGTCGGACCAGGGCAGGCACAATAAATGTGCACTTCTCCGGGTCATCAACGACATTCACAGGGATGTTCTCGACGTCAGCGTCAAGGAAGACCCTCCTGTTCACCTCTTCACAATCGGTAGCAGCAACTACCAGAAAGGCGCCTTCCAGGTCCCCTGGCCTGTAATCTCTCTTAAGGAGCTCCACTTCGGCCACCCTTTGGCTGGTTTCGGCCATCTCCCTGATGCCCTGGTCGATTCTGGGACTGATGACCCTGACAATGCAGTCGTGATCTAGGAAGGCCTGTACCTTCCTGCTGGCGACTCGACCACCACCAACAATAACACAGGTCTTCCCCTTGAGATTAAGAAAAGCAGCGTAGTAAGCGGTATCATACTTGTGTTCAGTCATCGGTTCCATCACATCCTACAGAACATACTTGTGTAGATCGGTAAAGTAGAGGTTGACAAGAAAGTAATTGACCAGTGTCATGACGAAACCCACTACAGCCACCCAGGCTGCGCGCCTTCCCTGCCACCCCATCCGCCAACGCAGGAAAAGATAGGATCCGTAGACAAGCCAGGTTAGAAGGCTCCAGACCTCCTTAATCTCCCAGCCCCAGAACCTGCCCCAGACCACATCAGCCCAGAGGGCGCCAGCCACTATTCCAAGGGTCAAGAGAGGAAAGCCCACGGTAACCAGGCGCAGGGCGAGGACATCCATGGTCTCAAGCGACGGGAGCCGTTGGAAGAGAACACTAAAGTCCTTCTTCCGCAGCTGCCTTTCCTGTATTAGATACATTACAGACAGCACGAATGCCAGCGCGAATATGGCGTAGCTCAGGAATGTGATGAAGATGTGGAGGCCCACCCAGACACCAGAGACCTCTGGGTCTATTGCCCTGGAAGACCTGGTCAAAACGGAACCACCAAAGAGGAACACAAAGTTAACAGGCATGACAAAGGCCCCTGCCACTGGCAGATCCATGAGAAGCTCAATCAGCAGATAGTGCAGTATCAGCACCCAGGTAAAGAAAAGCGTGGATTCGAATAGTGACGTAAAGGGCAGGTTTCTGGTTGTGGTTATGCGCAGCACAAGGGTGCCGGTGTGAAGGAGCCACACCGCCACCGTAAAGATGGTAGGCAGATACCGCCCCCTATCACGCCAGAGCAAGTAAACAACATAGAGAGCGGCAGAAATGGCATAGCCACCAATTGTAATCCCGTAGAGAATCACCGTCAGGCGCTCCATCAGCTACCTCGCCCCGCTTCCATGGAGGGATCTCCTTGCAGCTTCTTCTCATCACTGCCACGTCCTTTGCAACGACCTTTACTTCGGCCGTTGCTTTGGCCCTCACCCCGGCCTCTATTGGCAGCTTCCTCTGGCGCATCGCCATCCCCATTATCCGAATCCGGGCTTACTTCGCCCAGGTTAAACAGCTCTACAACTGTTCTCAGCTGTTCGTTGGACGTGTTGCCGTGACTTGCAAACTCCTTTATCTTAACCGTTGGTTCGTTAAGGATCTTATTGATTATCAGGTGGCTCATAGCGCGTATGACATCCCGTTGGCGATCTGAGAGATCAGGAAGCTTACGGAAGGCCCTGTCGAGCTCAGCCTGCCGCACTTCCTCAGCCTTTCCTCGCATGGACTTGATAATAGGTACGGCGTCGAGGCTATTAAGCCAGCTAGCAAAGGAGTCAGCCTCCTCGTCAATAATCCTCTCTACCAGCTTGGCTTCCCGCTGACGCTCGCGCAGGTTGGCCTCGACCACTGATTTCAGATCGTCGATATCATAGAGGTAAACGCCATCAATGCTGTGAATGTCGGGGTCAAGGTCACGAGGAACCGCGATATCAATCATGAACAGCGGACGCTGGCGCCTTGCAGCCATAGCGCTCCTGACCTGTTCCTTTTTGAGGACTGTGTGAGGGGCCCCCGTGGAGCTGATGACAACATCCACCCTGGCCAACCAGGTGGTGATGCCCTCAAAGGGCACCGCGCGACCGGAGAACCTGCGAGCCAGATCCTGGCCCCGTTCAAGGGTGCGATTGGCCACTATGACCTCTTCAACGCCCTGGGCTGCCAGGTTCTCACCCACCAACTCACTCATCTTGCCAGCCCCTATAATCAGGATGCGCTTGCCTTTCAGGCTCCGAAAGACCTTCCTCGCCAACTCCACCGCGGCGTAGCTCACAGAGACTGCGTTTTCACTAATCCCGGTTTCAGTATGAGCGCGCTTACCCACCTTCAAGGCCTGTTCAAAGAGGTTGTGCAGTACCTTGCCGATCACATCGGCCTCAGCTGCCGCCTTATAGGCGTCCCGAACCTGCCCAAGGATCTGCTTCTCGCCCAGAATCATTGAATTGAGGCCGCAGGCCACTGAAAACAGGTGCCTTGCAGCGTCGAGACCCCTGTGAACATATATATGACCCCTGAAGCTCTCTACTGGAAGCCCGTTAAAATCAGACAGAAACTGACAGAGCTGCTCAACACCATCTTCGGACCCGGAACAGACTGCGTACACCTCAGTGCGGTTACAGGTTGATAAAACAGCTCCTTCGCTAAAGCCGCCATAGCCAAGTAGCATCGAATTCGGATCCCCCGAATCCGCTGCAAGGGAGCTAAATGAAAGCTGCTCTCTAATTTCAACTGGCGCTGTCTCGTGATTAAGACCAATCATCACGATCGCCATTTGTAAAACGCCCCCAGTAGTCAGTGTCCTTGGCCTCTAACCGCCAAACCCCTCCAGCGGCAAGAGGGTTCATCTAACTAGTATATAACATTTGTGTTACACAACAAAGGCAAGGGAATAGCAAATGCCTGTGATAATCCTCACAATACAACAGTACTTCCATCTCTCTAGTGTAAATCCCTCTTGACCCCGCGGTGGATTGCTGCAACCCCACCCAAGAACGGGTATATCTTTACGGCTGTAAGTCCGGCGGCCTCAAACATATTGGCCAGTTCTGACCGTTCAGGGAACTGAGTCAGGGAATGGGGCAGGTAGGTATAGGGTGGAAGGTTCGAATCAGCAACAGCAGCCCGGTGGACAAGGGTCCCAAGGACCGGAACTACTCTATAAAAGTAAAAAAAGAACAGCCTTCTCCAGACAGCGCTCTCCGGCTTCGATACCTCCAGTGAGATCACGGTACCCCCGGGCTTCACAACCCGGGTCATCTCCTGAAGAGTCCTGGGGATATCCGCCACATTGCGGAGGGCAAAGCCCGTTGTGGCACAGTCAAAGCTGTTGTCTGAGAAGGGCAGATCCATCGCATTGCCTTCAACAAGTTCCACTACGCCCGCCACTCCTGCCGCCTCCACCCGGTGATTAGCAACTCGCAGCATCTCTGGGGCGAAGTCCAGGCCCACCACTGAACCTCCAGTCCCGACCTGGCCGGCCATCAGAAGGGCCAGGTCACCGGTACCACAGGCTACATCCAGTCCACACTGGCCAGGCTCAAGGCCTGTTAAACCGCGAAGCTTACGATGCCAGAGCTTAAGCTGTCCGCCTGTCATCACAAGGTTCATGGCATCATAGTAACGGGCTATGCCGTTAAACATGGCCTGAACATAGGCCTCTTTGTCGTTGAGATGAGTCGTGTCCGGCAACGCCTTGTTGTCCTGATCAGTCTTGGGCATCTTGGGCATGTCGGGCCTCCAAGTCTATCAATTCTCAACATCACTATAACCGATGATCTCTTTGACGGCCTTGACCCCGGTCAAGCCGCCAACGGGATAAAGATCGCTATTAACATCCTATAGCTGTTCCCAGGGGCAAAAACGCCGTTGCGCCAGGTCGAGGAGCCAATATAGGCTGGCCCCCAGCAGACCCATGGCAATGACCCCCGCGAAGAGATCCTCATAGTCAAGGCGAGACCAGGCGTCCAGCAGGTAATACCCGAGGCCGTGGACTGTTGCAAAGGTCTCCGTCAGAAACAGGACGGCAATGGCGGTGCCCACTCCAATCCGGAGCGATGTAAACACCTTTGGCAGGCAGGCTGGAAAAACCACGTGACGATAGGTATCCCATGAAGTGGCGCCAAGGGACTTGACTGAAGTAATCGAGGCTCGGCTAACACCGCGACTGGCATCCCTTGTTGTGACAAGGATCTGGAAAAAAACTATCAACCCAATCAAGAAAATCTTCGACAGGTTTTGAACCCCCATGAGGATAATGACAACTGGAAGGAACGCCACCTTGGGAATGGGATAGACCAAGTGAACAAAGGGCGAGAAGAGTTTATCCACCACCTGGTGTCTGCCCAGGAACATGCCTGCCGGTACCGCCAGAAGAAGGGCGGCGACAAGGGCGGCGATGACCCGCGCGCTACTATAGGCCAGATGGACCAGCAGATCGCCCTGGGTAACACTACTGACAAAGGCCGATGTCGCCGCAAAGGGACCCGGAAGCACCGGTTGAGCAACAGCCAGGGACAGGCCCTGCCAGACCAGAAGCAGTAGAACCACTCCCCAGATTGTCTGAAATGACTTGTGCGCGAGTATGGTCACTATCCCCCGCCACCCCCGATCTGTTCCCCGGCGGTGGCGCCCTGATGGTCCTGGTGTCTTGCTGCTGTCAGCAACCGCCTGACAAGGTTACACTGATGGTAATAGGCTGCGGTGCCGCGATACCCCTTGCGACCTCCGTCAGGGTTCTCAACCACCTCGACAATCCTCCCCGGGGCCTCTGACATCACAAGTACTTTCTGGCCCAGGTAGACGGCCTCCTCAATGTTGTGGGTGACCAGCACAAAGGTCAGCTTCCCCTGGCTCCAGATGTCTATCACAGTGTCCTGAAGGTCCTCCCTGGTGAGGGCGTCCAACGATGACAGGGGTTCGTCCATCAAGAGCAAATCAGGGGAGGTGGCCAGCGATCGCGCTATGGCAACGCGCTGCCGTTGCCCGCCGCTCAACTGGGCGGGATAGTGGGATTCATGGCCATTAAGCCCAAGATAGGTTAGCACCTCAGCCACCCGGCGCTGCTGCTCGGGCATGGGAGCCCTGCGAACCTGCAATCCCAGCCTGGCATTGTCCCACACCGTTTTCCATGGAAGTAGTCCATAGTCTTGAAGGATGAGGGAAGTGCCCTGGCGAACCCTGGCCGGTTTGCCCCCCACATGCAGTTCTCCGCTGTCAGCCTTCATCAGGCCAGCCAGGAGATAGAGAAGGGTTGTCTTCCCAGAGCCAGAGGGGCCAATCACCGCGCAGGATCCACCCGCTGAGAGGGTAAAACTGACACCCTGCAAGGCGTTAACAGTGGCGTTGGCCTGCCGGTAGGTATAGCATATGTTGTTGGCTTCTATGAGGGGAGCAGTTGAAGGCCCCTCCCTCTCTTCCGCCCTCTGCAACAATAACCTCTCCCTACTTACCTGACACGAAATCATCAGTCACAATCTCTTCGTAGGTCATGCCCGGTTCCAATAGCCCCTTCCCATCCATCCACCGGATAACCTCCTCAACCTGGTCCACGGTGGGAACTTGGGGTTGTGGGAAGTGGTCCACCAGGTATGCATCCCTTATGGGCTCCGGTAGCCTGGCCTTCTCCACCAACAGGTCGCGGTAGGCGTCGGGATTGGCGTTGATGTCCTCAACAGCCCGGGAATAGGCGGCAAACATTCGTCTGATGGCCTCGGACTTCTGATCCATGCTCTCCTCGGTAAAGAGGATGATGGTCTGTGACACGTTTATGTCAGCGCTGTCATCGAGAATGAGCTTGGCCCCCTGGTGAGCAGCAAAGGATGCCAGTGGATCTGGAAGGCAAGCAGCCTCAATCTCACCGCTCATCAACATCTGGAATCTGTCGGGGATGCGGGGAATGACCAGATCCTTGATGTCTTCGGGGGAGAAGCCGTTGTGGGTAAGCAGCCTGTCAACAACATATTCGATAATCGTGTTCTGAGAGAGGGCGATATCCACACCCTTGAGGTCCTCAACACTGTTGATGCTGGATCCTGGTGCCGCAAGGATGGCAAACCTGCCTTCTGCGGGAGTGGCTCCAAGACTAATTGATGCGATCTTGACAGCGTATCCTGCATTGCGAAGGGCCAGAGCCGCCAGTATGTCCCCGAGGAAGCCGTCGACCTCTCTAGCCTGCAGCGCGGTATCCCTGAGCAAGGCGCTCTGGTAGACCTGAAGGTTAACCTCCACTCCCTCAGTCGTAAAATAGCCCTGCTGGTCAGCAACAAAGAAAGGCAGTGAGTCCACGATCGGTAAGAGACCGATTGTGATCGACTCCAGGCTCTCCCCTGGCCCGTCACCCACTGCTCCTCTGTAATCACAGCCGGAGACCGACAGCAACAGGACAGACAAAAGGCCCAGAACCAAAAACCTCCTGTATAACCCCGCCCTGATTGGGTTTGAGCCAGTGAAATGAGAACTAGCGTTTGATGTAAACATGCGTACCCTCCATGACATACAGAATAAAAACGAAGCTAAACTGAGTTAACAAGGCCGTAATCTATTGACTTGAGTCACCGCCCGGCAGCTATCCCTGCCAGGGATTGACCAGAGGGTTCCCCTCAAGCCCAAGGCTGCTCAGGGCCCTGCCAGCCACAAAGTCCACGATCTCCGACACACTCTTCGGTCGATTGTAGAAGGCGGGCATGGCCGGAACAATCCTGACCCCAAGCCGCGCCAACTTCAAGAGATTCTCAAGATGAATGGCACTGAGGGGCGTCTCCCGGGGTACGACCACAAGGGGGCGGCCCTCCTTGACGGCAACATCCGCCGAGCGCTCAATGAGGTTTCGGGAAGTGCCACTGGCTACGCCAGCTACCGTTGCCATGGAGCAGGGGACAATGGCCATCCCCTCTACGGGAAAGGAACCGCTGGCTATCGTGGCGCCGATGTTCTCTGGACTGTGAAGAATCAGATTGCCAGCCTCGATCCCCTGGCTACCGGCCTGACCAGTCCCTGCCTGGTGCCTTAACCCTCCGGCCGCAAAGACTCTCCAGAGACTATCCAGCGCCCCACCAGGCGAAACCGGCCCTTCGGCGTCAGCCGGGAACTCCAGACCCAGCTCCTGCAGGATCACCCTTCGCCCAGGGGCGCTAACGATGAGATGAACACAGTGCCCCTCTGCCAACAGCGCCTGAACTGCTCGCTGACCATAGACAGAGCCGCTAGCCCCAGTTATACCAATCACATAGTTAGCCATAGTGACAGTCCCCCACCTATCCGAATAGCCACAGGTCGGCCAGGGTAAAAACGAGGATCAAGATACTGACAGCACCGTTGACATTGAAAAAGGCAACCCCAAGGCGGCTCAGGTCCTCAGGGCTTACCAACAGGTGCTCGTAGAGTAGCAGGCCCGCCACCACCAGCACCCCGACGAGAAAGGCTGGACCCAGACCCAGTGACCACCAGGTGGCAAGGAGCAGTACCACCGCCAGGGCATGGAGGATTCTGGCAACCCCAAGGCCGCCTGCCACCCCCAACCGCGCTGGAACCGAATGAAGCCCCTGCCTACGATCAAAGTCAATATCCTGAATGGCATAGATGACATCAAAACCAGCCACCCACAGGGTGACAAAACTCGCCAGAAGGATCGCCTCCCAACCCAGCTGGCCCGTTACAGCTACCCATCCACCCGCCGGCGCGCAGGCCAATGCCAGTCCCAGCACAAAGTGGCTGAACCAGGTATAGCGTTTGGTGTACGGATACACCGTCAGGATTATCAGCGCCAACGGCAGGAGTCTGACGGCCAACGGGTTGAGCTGTGCGGCAGCAAACATGAACACCGCGCTTGAACCCAGGGCCAGTCCCCACACAGCCGTCACCGAAACCGCCCCTCGCGGAAGCAGCCGTGCCTGAGTGCGAGGGTTCTTGGCGTCAATGTGCCTGTCGATTAGCCGGTTCAGTGCCATGGCAGCTGTCCGCGCCCCAGCCATGGCCACTGTAACCCACAGAACAATACCGCCTGATGGTATACCCCGCGCCGCAAGGAAGACGCCGAGATAGGCGAAGGGCAACGCGAACACTGTGTGCTCGAAACGAACCAGCTCATAGAAGGTTGCCAGGAGCCCTACGGCCCTCTTGAAGAGTGCCGCCACTAGAAGCCATACTCCTTCCACCGTTGGTCAACAAGGGCCTTCACAGCAGCCGACATCTCAATGTCATCGGGCCACTGTCGAGGATGCCCTTCAGAGTTCAACTTCTTGGTGGCATCAATACCCATCTTCGCTCCATAGAGCGGGGTCGGTGAGGCATGGTCAAGTGCATCAAGGGGTCCCTCGTTTATTACAACGTCTCGCCTGGCATCAATGTTGTTGAAGACCTTCCAGAGAACAGTTGACATATCGTGAACGTCTACTGAATGGTCCACCACAATGATCATCTTCGTATACATCATCTGCCCAAGGCCCCAGAGGGCATTCATTACCTTCTTGGCCTGTCCGGGATACTCTTTCTTGACTGATACAATAGCGCAGTTGTGAAAGACGCCCTCAAGGGGCAGGTTCATGTCCATGACCTCGGGAACCTGCATCTTCAGTAGCGGCAGGAAGATCCGTTCGGTGGCCTTACCAAGAAAGCAGTCTTCCATCGGCGGCTTGCCCACAATTGTTGTGGGATAGATGGGGTTGGCCTTATGGGTGATCGCTGTGACATGAAAGACGGGGTAGTCATCGGCCAGTGAGTAGTAACCAGTGTGGTCCCCAAAGGGACCCTCAAGCCGCAGCTCACCTGGCTCAACGTAGCCCTCGATAATGAACTCAGCATTGGCGGGCACATCGAGGTCTACCGTCCTGGCCTTCACCAGGTCCACCGGCTTGCGCCTCAGAAAGCCGGCAAAGAGAAACTCGCTTATCATCGACGGCAGCGGCGCTGTTGATGCATAGATAAGGGCAGGGTCACCCCCAAGGGCAACAGCCACTTCCATGCGTCGGCCCTGCCGCAGGTATTTCTGATAGTTGTGGGCCCCATCCTTATGGGGGTGCCAATGCATCCCAGTGGTTCTGGCATCATACACCTGCATCCGATACATCCCCACGTTCTGATGGCCTGTGTCAGGGTCTTTTGTAATCACCAAGGGCAGGGTAATGAACCTGCCGCCATCCTGGGGCCAACACTTGAGAACCGGCAGCTGAGTCAGGTCTGGTTCGGTCTCAATCACCTCTTGGCAGGCGCCACGCCTGACCCGGCGCGGGAAGACCGATGTAACCTCCTGCAAGAGGGGTAGTGCCTTGAGCTTGTCCACAAGGGATCCCATCTCAGGAACCTTGATGAGGTCCTCAATTCTCCTGGCGATGTCATCGATGTCGTCAACCTCAAGGGCCAGGCGCATCTGCTCGTAGGAGGCAAAGGCATTGATCAGAACAGGATAAGGAGACCCTTTGACCGTCTCAAAGAGTAGAGCGGGCCCGCCGCTTTTTACCATTCTATCAGCGATCTCTGTAACCTCCAGGACCGGATCAACCTCAGAGCTAACCCTCTTTAAGTGGCCCTCTCTTTCCAGCGCGCTAACAAACTCTGTCAAATCTCTATAAGCCATAACGCTCCCCCATATGAGTGTTTGGTGTTGGTTTCTATAACATCTTAACATATAGCCCTTCACTATTCGACAGCCCCCAGTTGTTTCCTACGTAGTCAACAAGGTCCTGGAAACAATGCGTGAGAGCCGTCTTGTGGAAGTTCCGCTAGGGGAGGTTCTGCCAATGGAGGAGCCCCAAGAAACCGGTGAGGTCAACAAACCATCGAGGGCAGCCATCGCCGGGGTCTAGTCGGTAGAAGTGGAGGTCTGTGCCGCGCTTTCCCCTTCCGCCGTTCTTCATGTACACATAGGCTATGAGCCTGACCTTGACCCAGGTCTCCCCGGCCTCTATCTCAGTGATTGTCGACAGGTCTAAGTCATTTACCCTATCGAGAAACCCCTCAATCTCTTCACGGGGCAGCGGCCCGGCAGATATGGACCTCAAGGTGGGAACATCCCTGTGTGACAGGGCATTCATGGCAACAATAGCCAACTCATAGGGGGTAACTTCACTCAGCCTCTCAACCAGTCCGCCATTGGCCTTCAGGATCTCGATAAGCTGCCCGTTATCAATTTCGAGATTGTTGTGGCCTGATGAGAAGAAGAGCTTAATGTCAAAGGGTCCTGGAAAGTCATTGTCGGGGATGGTATCACTGCCCTCACCCACCTTGTTAAAGGCCACTGCAACCTGCCGGGAACCTACGGTAAGCACCCCGGGGCGCCAGTTCCAATCCAGGAGGCCCTCGTAGAGTCCCAACAGCGCCTTGGCATCATCGGGTGTATAGGGTTCAGCCAGAATCGAGCCCTTGTGGGGCCGGCAGGCAACTACCATTGAGGTTCCCGTCTCAAGGTCTCGCAGGACCCGCCTGCTATCTGCCTGGATTGCCTCCTCAATCTCCTCCATCCGAATGAGGTCACCAAAGGCCTCTCGCCGGAGCTGCTCAATCGCGGGCCCCAGGACGTGTAGGAGGCGGCTGTCCAGAACATCCATACCACTATCCCCTGTAACCCTCAGGTCCCTGGTCAGACCAAGGGTCACCTCTTCCCCTGTGACCAGTCTTAGTGAGACGTGGTAGTAGATTGGCTCCGCCGGTTCACCAGGGGGGGTATGGTCTGCTTCCGTTGTGGTAGCATCGTCCTTTCCAGGTAGAAGGCATCTGAGACCCTCCCAGGCTACGGCCAGGGAGCCCTTGTCCGATATCTTCAGGGAGTAAGGAAGCTCAGGCCAGGCAAAGGCGACCTTGGCCTCCACCAACTGCGAACTACGATCGCATGCCGAAACAAGCAGGCCCATTATCATCAGTAGGATCGCCAAAACCAGCGCGACACCAATTGCATCTCTCGGCAGTTTCCTGCTCTCCAACGCCAGGCCCCCTCATCCTAAACAACACTGCGTATCAAGGCTGCATCCCGGTAAGATAGGTTGAACTCACTCTCTGCAAAGGGAGCTACATACAATTGATATGCCTCACCAGGGCGGTTTTATTACCCCCCAAAGACCCGGGCAAAGAAGAGCCGGATGGTGTCGATGATGACCTTGAACAGTCCCGCCCTGGCCACCTCGGCTTGAGCCACCAGTTCACCGGTAGCAAGGACCTCCTCTCCCTTGAGGACACTAATGGTACCAACCCGATCACCAGGGGTGATGGGGGCTGAAAGGAACTGGTCGATGTCGGTCTCAACAGCAAGGCCTTCAAACTCATCCTTCCTGACAGTGACAACAAGATCCCTGGCGGGTCCGACCCCAACAAAGTCAGCCACACCCCTGAAGACACGGGCAGTCGTGACCTGGTCATCTTCTGAGACCACCGGACCAGTTCTAAAGTTGAAGAAGCCGTACTCGAGGAGTTTATCCGATTCTGTCCTGCGGTCTTGACGGGTTGGAGCCCCCATAATGACTGAGATAAGCCGCATCCCTTCGCGCTCAGCGGTGGCCGCAAGACTCCACCCAGCCACATCAGTGTGACCCGTCTTGAGGCCGTCGACCGTGGCATCGTTGAAGATCAGGAGGTTTGTATTGCTCTGGGTTATGCCGGACCAGGTGAAACTGGGCTCAACCGTAAACTCCAGAACCTGGGGATGCTTGGTTACCAGTTCTCGCGACAGGACAGCAACGTCCCTGGCAGTGGTGAACTGGCCCTCGGCATCAAGGCCGTGGACCGATTTGAACTGGGTCCCGTCAAGGCCAAGGTCTTCGGCGCGCTGGTTCATCCTGGCAATGAAGCCTTCCTCAGTTCCGGCCAGTCCCTCTGCAATGGCAACGCAGGCATCGTTGCCTGACACAATGGCAATGCCGGCAATGAGGTTCTCCACAGAGATCTCACTGCCGACTAAGACGAACATCTTGGAGCCGCCGGTGCGCCAGGCGTTTTCGCTGATCTCAACAGGGGTCTCAAGGCTGACAGTCCCTTCTTCGAGGGCCTCGAAGGTGAGCAACAGCGTCATTATCTTGACCAGACTGGCAGGGGGCAGTCTTTCGTCGGCGTTATTGCTGTAGAGAACAGTACCTGTGGTGGCATCCATTAGATAGCCACTGGAGGCGTTAACATCGAATGGCAGGCCCTCTGGGTCCCCTGGACCGCCCTGGTCCTCAGCCCCGTTGCCTGACTCTTCTCCTTCCTCACCCTGCTCTGCCCCGGCGGCAACTCGAACCGATGGCTGGAGGCTGTAATATGAAGTAGTAGTGATGATGATGGTAACGGCAATCACCACCAGGAGTGCTTTCAGGAGTGGATTCATTCGAATTATATCCATGGGTGCTGACAGACCTCCCTGAGATAAGCGGTTGTCTGGTTAGTTTTGTCCATTTGACCCATTTTTAGTAGTCAAGGGGGCGCAGGTATCCCAGGGCAACTGTCGAATCCAATGGAAGCGTAATCCAACCAACAACATAGAACTTCCCTGAGGAGAATCATACGTGGCCCAACCAGCACCCTTCAGAGCCAGAGAATCTACTAACAGTGGCACCCCTCTTATAACCAAGAGACACGCGGGATTTAGCGGGGTTGATATTCTTCTCCTGACGGTTGTCTTCATATGGGGAGGAAACTTCGGCGTCATAAAGCAGGCCTTTGAGTACGCCCACCCAATGGTATTCGCAACCCTGCGGTTTGCCTTCGCCACCCTGATAGTGTTTCCCCTTGTCTACTTCAGAGAGGGTGGGGTCAGGCTGGGCTCGCGGAGGGATTTCCTGTGGTGCATCCTGCTGGGGGTCTTCAGCGGTCTTGACCAAGTACTGTTCATGACGGGCCTTAAATACACCACCTCCGCCAAGTCTGCAATCCTATTTGCGGTGTCACCGATATTCGTAACAATCTTCTCAGCACTGAGGGGCGACAAGATGACCTTAAGGATAGTGGCCGGGATCCTCCTGAGCTTCGCAGGGGTATTCGTGATCATCTACCCCTTTGGCCAGGGGGGCTCCCTGGCGCTGGACAGCGGCCAACTGGTTGGGGACCTCCTTGTCCTTGCGGCCACCCTCTTCTGGGGGCTCTATGTAGCCTATGGCCCTGTGGTCCTCGGTCGGCACTCTTCGCTGAAGGTAACTGCCTACGCCTTTCTGTGGACAACACCGGTGGTAGCCCTGGCAGGACTAAACCACCGCGGTGATCTGGCCACAATATCAACCCTGCCAACAGGCTTCTGGCTTCCGCTGACCTATTCCGTTCTGCTGGCCGGGGTTGTAAGTTTTGTCTTCTGGTATCAGGGCGTTGCCAGCATTGGCCCGGTAAAGGTCATGCTCTATCAGTATCTTGTTCCCGTTGTCGCCTCTCTCCTCGCCTATGCTGTCTGGGGCGAGCCCATCACCTGGGTCCAGATCTCCGGTGCCGTGGTTGTCTTTGCCGGGATTGCCCTAGCAAGGATGGAGAGGATTATCGTCAACGCCCCGTAGCGTTGGCTCTTCCGTGGTATAATGACCACAGATGTTGTTAAGCGAAGGATGCATGTATCGTGTCTGTGTACGAAGAGAAGAGTATTATGCAGCAGCTTCACCGTCTTGTCAGGAAGATGGGGATCTCCGGCGACAATCTAATTCTTGTGTTGGCGGTTGTAGTTGGTCTCTCTTCAGGTCTCTTTGCCGTTCTCCTGAGGTACGCCATCTCATTTGTGACGGGATTATTCTGTGGCCTGTCTAACCCCTTAACCGATACCCCATTTCGTCTCATCTTTCCTGCAGTTGGTATGATGGCGGCAGCCGGCTTTACGCTGCTCTTCGGCAGAGATGCTCTGGGGCCCGGTGTGTCGCAGGTCCTCAAGGGCCTCACGCTTCGCGGAGGCCTTATGAGCCCAAGCATTGCCCCCGTGAAGTTAATTGCATCATCTCTTACAATTGGTTCCGGCGGTTCGGCCGGAAGGGAAGGCCCTATCGTACAAATAGGGGCAACAATCGGTTCCACGGTGGCCCAATCCTTCAGAATGTCTTCGGACCGAACCAGAACCCTGGTAGTGGCGGGCGCCGCCGCCGGAATTGCCGCGGCCTTCAACACACCTATAGCCGGATCAGTCTTCGTTCTTGAGGTGTTACTGGGCACCTTTTCTTCGGCAACCTTCAGTCATGTCGTCGTGGCTGCGGTGAGTGGGGCCGCGGTAACGCGAGGCTTTTTCGGCAATAACCCCGCGTTCCCTGTGCCGGCCTATGAGCTCGTGGACTCAAGGGAGCTGTTTGTCTACGCCCTGTTGGGCCTGTTGGCAGCCTTGGTCTCCAGGGCCTTTATCTGGCTTCTCTTCAGGGTTGAGTCTCTCTACGACCATTTCCATCTAGGGATTGTGCTGAAACCCCTTGCCGCAGGCCTGATTGTCGGTGGGCTAGGGTTGCTCCTGCCCGAAATCCTTGGTGGAGGCGACGCAGTTATCGAGGATATCCTCCTGGGGAACATCGTCCCCGCCACTTTGATCCTGCTGATAGCAGGGAAGGTCCTGGCCACCAGCCTTACAGTTGGCTCTGGCGCCCCCGGGGGTATTATTGGTCCCACCCTTTTCACTGGAGCCGCTCTAGGAGGGGCCCTGGGTTTCGCCATCCACGCGGCTTTTCCTACGATGACTGGTGCCGCCGGGGCCTATGCTCTTGTGGGAATGGCAGCCCTGTTCTCAGCCGCGGCGCAGGCACCGATCACAGCCATACTTGCCATCTTTGAACTCACCTGGGACTACCGGATTATCCTGCCCTTGATGACGGCATCAGTTGTCGCTCACCTGGTGTCAACACAGATTAACCCCAAGACCATCTTTACATACAAACTGTACAAGCGGGGTCTGAAGATGAAAGGAGCGCAAGAGGTTCAGCTACTCGAAGATATTACCGTTGCGGATGTCATGTCTCGACAGGTCGACACCATCCTGCCTGACCTCACTCTTGTTGAGGCCATTGCAGAAATGGATACACGCCGACATACAGGATTGCCCGTGGTAAAGGGCGGCTGCCTGCTGGGGATCCTGACCCTTCAGGACATCAGGGGGGTGCCCCCTGAAAGGCGTAATACGGTTGCCGTCCAAGAGGCCATGACCTCCGATCTTGTTGTTGCCCACCCCGAGGATAGCCTTCTGGAACTACTTACCAAGATGTCTGGGAGAGGCGTTGAACGAATGCCTGTCGTTGACATGAGTAACCCCCGGCAACTAATGGGCATCATCACTCGTAGCGACATTCTTAAGGCCTACGAGCACTCTATAGTTCGCAAAGAGCACCAGTAGGCCCCAAAGTCCCCAGAAAGACCTCCAGGGACGGTTGCTGCTTGCCAGGCATTCCGATCTCTAGACCACGATTGTAGCCGTAAAGATGCCAATACCATCAGGATGGATGCCGGCGTCAATTCGGCCCAGTTCCTTCAAGGATTCAACGCTAATCACCGAGACATCGTTGGTCTTGTTGTTAGCAACATAGGCAAAGGAACCATCACTGCTGAACACAACCCCACCGGGCCAGACACCTAGAGGGATCCGTTTGATCTCCCAAGGGCGGTTGCAGTCAACAATGGAGAGATCCCCTGACTCGCGGTTGGGGATAAAGGCATACCTTCCGTCAGGACTGAAGACCAGGCGAATGGGAACCGTGCCCAATCGTAGTTTCTTCTGGAGGGAGAAATCCTCAAGATCAATTATTGACAGGTTATTATCGTGCTGGTTAGCCACATACAACTGTTTACCCTCCGGATGCACCGCAGCGCCCTCAGGCCCCCTGCCCACAGGTATGTGTGTGACTACTTCATCGGTAGCGGTGTCCAGGATGGTGATATTGTTGGAACCAATATTGGGAACCAGCACCCGCTCTTTCTTGGGATCAAAGTAGATCATATGGACCAGGTCCTGATGAGTGTTGATGGTCTTTAGAACCTTGAGGGAACTGGTGTCTATCACAAAAACCCTGCCAGCGTAGGTCGATGCTATGTAGAGCTTGCTCTCATCGCCGCTGAGCCCTACCCCGTGGGGAAACTTGAACCCCTCATGCTCAATCCGGTGGGTCTCCTCCATGGCGTTGTTGTCCAGGACCGAGACGGTATTTCCCCCAGAATTGGTGACATAGGATGTCCGTCCATCAGCGGTGATAGCGACCTCGTGGGGATTGACATCCACCGGTACAACCTTCAGAGTTCGTCGGCCAGCGGGGTCAATGTACGATACGGTGTTCTCGTCCTTGTTCAGGACCAACAGCACCTCGCCTTGCGTGGGCCATTTCTCAATTCTCATAGTTCAGACTACCTCCCCTGTAGTAATGTGGTATCCATTTCATTACTACCTTAGCCAAGGGGCCTCCTGCTTCCTCTTCCTCCTGCCCCCGCCCTATACTAGAATAGCTACTGTCAGCTACCGTCGCAGCATGAACCATGCCCCAACCCCGAGGAAGAGAATGCCCACAAGCTTGAGGTAGTTGAACTCCACCTGTTTCAAGCCAAAGAGCCCAAAATGATCTATCAGGGCTGCAAAACCCACCTGCCCAACAATGATGAAGGTGGTGGCGTTGGCCACACCCAGCTTGGGAATACTGCTGACAACGCCAAAGGTGATGAGGATCCCCAGGGCTCCCCCCAGATATAGGTACCATGGGGCCTGGTTGTATCTCCCAAGGCTGCCGTGTCCAATCCCTAGCCCAAACACGAGGACTGCCAGGGCAGCGGCGGCTGACGCGTGGACCACAAAGGTCGCCTCCCACAGCCCGATGACCTTTCCCAAGGCTGAGTTCACAGAGCCTTGGACAGCCATGGAGACTCCAGAGACAAAGGCATAGATAGCCGGTAAGAACCGCAAAAGCAATGCAATCTCCCCTCCAGACATAGCATAGGTTTTCCCAAGCCCCCACCAGGCTATACTGGTGTGGACCTGCATCAAAGGGCCCGCCGGGGCCTATATTAATAGTAAAGAGTCGAGCTGCCGACCCACTGGTTGGTAGGGGCGCGCCCAGCACCCCCTGCAAGGTGCCTGGAATGTAGCGCTAGAATCTGTGCCGGCAGGCGAGGGCGGAGATGCGATTTGCCTGGGGTAAACTATCTCAAATACGGTGGAGTTAAGTTCGTTCCCAATGTGCCTGTTAGCGACATCAATAGGTTTGTCGATGGACTGCCCCGCGACCAGCGGGGCAGTATCTATTCTGTGGCATCTGCTCTGAAGGAACAGGGACTCATCAGCGTTGTCAGTGATGGAGATATGGGAACGGTTGACAGTGGGTTCAAGGCCTTGATGGACTGGGAGTACTCACAAACGGATTCCAATCCTCGGACGAAGGAATTCTTATAGATGGCGTGTAATTCCTGGAACAAATGGCCAGGGTCTGCAGTCTAAAGACATATCAGTAAGAAAGGGAGGACAGCCATCAATGAGTAGAAAACTTGAGTACGTTGTTGCCGCAACCCTGGTGCTGGTACTGCTGAGTTCAGCCTTTGTCTTTTTCGCCACTAGCTCCACCACAAGCCCGGTACAGGCCTCCGAGTCCAGTGGTGAGGAGCGATTCGTCCGGGTCAGCGCCTCCGCTGCAATGGAGGTCAAGCCTGACACAGCCTCCGTTCAGCTGGGAGTTCAGACCGATGCCCTGACAGCAGAGGAAGCAAGACAGGCCAACGCCCAGGCAATGTCCGAGGTTATTGCTGCCATCAAGGAGTGGGGGGTTAACCCAGACAAGATTCAGACCACTGGCTTTTCGCTCCATCAATACCATGAGTACCCACCCCAGCCGGTGGGTGAAGACAAGAGAGCTGAGCCAATTATCAAGTATCGCTGCACAAACAACATTAGCGTTGAGACAAACCGCCTTGACGACGTGGGGAGTCTGATAGACGTAGCCGTTGCCGCCGGAGCCAATAGCGTCCACGGTGTCAACTTCACCATCAGCAACAAGGGCGAACTGGAGTTAGTAGTGCTGCAGGATGCCGTCAAGAACGCCAGGGCCAAGGCGGATGCCATGGCGAGCGCGGCAGGTGTTAGTATTGTCAGCGTCATCTCCATGGAGGAGCAAAACACCTACTGGAGCTATCCCCGCACAGCTACGATGGATGAGCTCAAGGGAATGGGAATGGATTCAGCCTCCCCAACCCCGGTTGAGGCAGGCGAGATTACCATCATGGCAACAGTTACAGTGAAGTTTGGGATCTAACAAGTAGCGAAGCTAGATCAGAAAACCACAGAGCCCGTGTGAATCACTGGTACGCCATGAAAGTTCAGAGGGCCCACCGACGCACTTGAAAGCGCGGTGGGCCCATGTCTTTAGCCTGAGTCTCGTCCCTAATCGACCATTTCGCGCACCAGATCCGGAACCTGCCATGGCAGTTCCGCCACCCTTGCGCCGCCGGCCTCAAGGGCCGCGACCTTGCTCTCAAAACTCCCCTTGCCCCGCTCAATGATGGCCCCGGCATGGCCCATCCGCTTCCCTGGGGGAGCGCTCTTCCCTGCCAGGTAAGCCACGACCGGCTTGGACATGCCCTTAATATACTCGGCGGCCTCTTCTTCGGCGGTACCGCCAATCTCTCCCACGAGGACAATGGCCTCGGTATCTTCGTCCTTCTCAAACATCTTCAGGCCATCAATGAAACTGAGCCCCACGACCCTGTCCCCTCCAAGACCAACGACGGTCGTCTGTCCCAGGTCATCGCGGCTGAGGGCATCCGCAATCTCATAGCTGAGGGTGCCGCTGCGGGCAACAACCCCCACAGGGCCTGGCTTGTAGATCTGGTTGGGCATGATGCCGATCTTAGACTTGCCTGGTGAGATCAGGCCGAAGGTGTTGGGGCCCACAATCCTGGCGCCCTTCTCCCGCGCAAAGGCCGTCATCTCCATGGCATCATGGACGGGAACGTGCTCAGTGATACATACCACCAACCCAATCCCGGCGGCGATGGCCTCAAAGGCCGCGTCCTTAGCAAAGGGAGCCGGCACAAACAGGATGGACGCGTTTGCCCCTCGCGTTATGGATGCCTCCTCCACGGTGTCAAAGACAGGTACACCCTCAACCTCAGTGCCGCCCTTACCTGGTGAAGTACCAGCCACAATCCTTGTTCCAAAGTCCAGCATCTGCCTGGTGTGGAAGGCTCCCTGATTGCCGGTAATGCCTTGAACAACAACCTTGGTCTTCTCGTCAACCAGTATTGCCACTGACATTCGCCTCCTCCACAACCTTGCGTGCCGCCTCGTCCAACGTCTGGTAGGCCTCAAGTCCGTTCTTACGCAGGATCTCGACGCCTTCCTTCTCATTGGTTCCAACAAGGCGCACTACAACCGGCATCGGGAGTCCCATGCCCTCCTTGACCTTAACCAGCGCATTGGCAACGTCGTCGCATCTGGTGATCCCGCCAAAGATGTTAATCAAGACTGCCTTGGGCTTGGTCTCCACTAGCATCGCAAGGGCCTTAGCCATGGGCTCCATGCTGGCGCCACCGCCAGCGTCAAGGAAGTTAGCGGGGCTTCCGCCGTATAGCTTCAGGATGTCGAGGGTGGCCATGGTAATGCCAGCCCCGTTCGCCATTACGGCAATATCGCCGTCAAGCTCAACATAGGCCAGCCCAATCTCGCTTATTCGCCGTTCCATCTCGGTACCTTCTTCGGTGGTGGGCAGGCCCTTGTGCCTGAACAGGGAGTCGTCATCAATGTTCAGTCGACCATCGGCAGCTATCACCCGGTCGCCGCTGATGACAAGGGGGTTAATCTCAGTCAGCTCCACATCGTATTCCCGGAAGATACTGAATAACTTCAGAGCGATGCCGGCGAACTGCCGTGCGAGGCCAACGCTTAACCCCAGAGAAAAGGCCACTTGCATTGCCTCGTAGGGCTTGAAGCCCCAGGCAATGTCAATGTGGCGCTTGACAATATTCTTGTCCGCTACCTCCTCAATGTTGACACCGCCTTCCGTTGATGCAATCAGTAGAGGGCGTCTGACTGCCTTGTCGATGGCGAAACCGAGATACAGCTCGTCATCGATCTGCAGCTTCTCCTCGACCAGCACCCTATCAACGGTGAAGCCCTTCAATTCCATGCCGAGGATTTCAGCGGCCACTCGTCGGGCTTCATCTGGGGTGTCCGCAAATTTGATACCGCCGGCCTTTCCCCGGCCCCCTGCCAGTACCTGTGACTTCACAGCTACAGGCCCGCCAACCTCTGCCGCGATCCTGGCGGCCTCTTCTGGCGAACCGGCTACCCCTCCCCTGGGAACAGGTATGCCGGCCTTGCTGAAGGCCTCCTTGGCCATGTACTCGTAAAACTTCATTCGCCTACCTCCAAATGTCTCTCTCGGTCCCTTGCTTGAAGCGACCGCCAACGGCTGCGCGCCGCTGACGGCCCCTGGTTATTCCACGCTCTTTCCCTCTACTCAAAGCGAGCATTTGCCTCCTCAACCAGCTTCTCTGTGTTCTCGGCAACCTCAACCAGGTCAACCCTCTTCTGGGCTACTCCGCTTTCCATTGCCGCTTCAGCCACGGCTGCGGCCACAGCTGGGGCTACCCGCCTATCAAAGGGCTTGGGGATGATGTAATCGGCCGTCAGCTCTTCCTCGGCAATGAGGGCTGCAATGGCCTTTGCCGCAGCCTGCTTCATGGCCTCGTTGATGTCAGTGGCCCTGGTGTCCAAAGCACCCCTCAGTACACCGGGGAAGGCCAAGACATTGTTGATCTGGTTGGGGAAGTCTGACCGCCCCGTAGCCATAACGGCAGCTCCTGCGGCGCTTGCGTCATCGGGATAGATCTCGGGAACAGGGTTTGCCATGGCAAAGACAATGGGCTTGTCTTTCATGGAAGCCACCATATCCCGGGTCACGCACTCTGCCACCGATAGCCCGATAAACACGTCAGTATCCTTCATGGCATCGGCGAGGGTGCCGCTTATTTTGTTCCTGTTGGTGCGAGTAGCAATCTCATCCTTGAAGGCGTTCATGCCCTCAAGGCGCCCCTCATAGATGGGGCCCCGGCTATCGCACAGGATGATATCTTGCACACCCAGATCCATCAACAGATTGCTGGTGGATGTACCAGCGGCGCCTGCCCCGTTAATAACAACCCTTATGTCCTCCATTTTTTTGCCGACAACCTTTACCGCGTTGACAAGGGCGGCCAGAACCACTATGGCTGTTCCATGCTGGTCATCGTGGAAGATGGGCATGTTGGTCTCTTTCTTCAGGCGCGCCTCAATCTCAAAGCAGCGGGGCGCTGAGATGTCTTCCAGGTTAACGCCGCCGAAAGTCGGCTCAAGCAGCTTGACGACGTTAACAATGTCATCCACTTCTTTAGACCCAACGCAGAGGGGAAAGGCGTCAACCCCCGCAAAGGACTTGAAGAGGACGCACTTGCCCTCCATGACGGGATAGCCACCCTCTGGGCCGATGTCGCCAAGCCCCAGAACGGCGGTTCCATCGGTAACAACGGCAACAAGGTTACCCTTGTTGGTATACTCGTAGACCTTCTCAACGTCCTCGTTAATAGCTCGGCAGGGCTCAGCCACACCTGGGGTGTAGGCCAGACTCAGGTCGTCCTTATCCCGCACAGGGACCTTGCTAACTACCTCGATCTTACCCTGATTGTCTTTATGAAACTTCAGGGCCTTCTCCTTTAAGGACATCTGCGCACTCCCTCCTGGATTTCTCAGTGGTATTATCCTACCTCCGGTACTCTTCTACTCCCTGCTCGTACAGGTCAGCGCCGTGGGCGTCATTGACCACAATGAGGGGCATGTCTTCAACCTCGAGACGGCGAATGGCCTCTGTGCCAAGGTCGTCATAGGCAACAACCTGGGCGCTCTTCACGGACTGAGCGATGACCGCTGCAGCCCCACCAACGGCAGCGAAGTAAATAGCGGCGTTATCAACCATGGCATCGCGGACCTCCCGGCCCCGCGACCCCTTCCCAATCATCCCCTTAAGGCCCTTCTTGAGCAGGGCGGGGGTATAGGGGTCCATACGGTAGCTTGTGGTCGGCCCCGCCGATCCAATGGGCTTGCCTGGCTTGGCCGGGGCCGGGCCCACATAGTAGATGACCTGGCCCTGCATGTCAACGGGGAGGGGTTCCCCCTTATCGATGAGGTCTACCAGGCGCTTGTGGGCGGCGTCACGGCCAGTGTAGATAACCCCACTCAGCAGCACCCGGTCGCCAGCATTGAGCTGCTTGACGACGTCGTCAGTCAACGGTGTCTGGATTCTGCGAGCTTCGGACACGGCTAACACCTCCTAAATGATGACTTCCTTGTGCCTGGTAGAGTGGCAATTCAGGTTAACGGCTACCGGCAGCGAGGCAATGTGGCACGGGTAGATCTCAATGTTCACAGCCAGCGCCGTTGTCCGACCCCCGAGCCCCTGCGGGCCTATCCCTAAATTGTTTACCTCCTTGAGAATCCGCTTTTCAAGCTCGGCAATGTCCTCAATGGGGCTCTCTTCACCGATGGGCCTCAGTAGGGCCCGTTTGGCAATTTGAGCGGCCTTCTCAAAGGTTCCGCCAATACCCACGCCGACAACAACTGGTGGGCAGGGATTTGGGCCAGCCCTGCGCACCGCCTCAACGACGAAATCAACGACCCCGTCATAGCCGTCTGCGGGTTTGAGCATCTTAACTCCACTCATGTTCTCGGCCCCACCACCCTTTGGTACTACGGTGAGCCTAATCTTGTCACCGGGCACCACATCGGTGTGAATGACAGCGGGTGTATTATCCCCGGTGTTCACCCGTTTCAGGGGATGGTCAACCATTGACTTCCTCAGGTAACCTTCGGTGTAACCCTGACGCACACCCTCGTTAATGGCATCCACCAGACTGCCACCGACAACATGCACATCCTGACCCAGTTCCAAAAAGATCACTGCGGTACCGGTATCCTGGCACATGGGGACCCGTTCATCCCTGGCGATCTCGGCGTTATCCAGGAGGATTTGAAGGATCTCCTTACCCGCGTCTGATTCTTCCGTCTCATAGAATGCTTTAAAGCTGTCGATAACGTCGTCCCCCAGGTCGAAATTGGCTTCTTGGACCAGGCGGGCCACCTCTTCAGTAATCCTCTTGGCAGCAACCTCTCTCATGTTATCTCGCCTCCCTTCTCCCTTCGGCTAATCTGACCATCCGACTCATCCTGTTACTCTATGTACTTTCTCTAACAACCACGGTCTTCCTGCAGAAGAACTCACCGCAGCCGGTGGGGCCACCCCTGTCACTATGGAGTCTACTACCCGTCACTTCAGCAGTAGAACCCGTTCAGTTTTTGCAGTCGGCTCAGGTTAGTGCCTAATTTGGCGCCCCGAGCCCATATTTTAAGCGTTTTGCATAAATTGCATTGACAATCCCCCTTGTACACTGTAGAATTTGCTTAACCTAGGTAAATCTTTCACGGAAGGATGATTCTCCTTGCGCAAGGTACTCGAAAAGTGCCCGACTTGCGAGCGACCGCTCAAAGTCACCAAAATGGAGTGCGACTACTGCGGCACAACCGTCGAAGCCAGCTACGATCCCTGTCCCTTCTGTCGGCTTGGTCCTACCGAGAGCTCCTTTCTCCAGATATTTGTCAAGGCCCGGGGGAACATGAAAGAGGTTCAGCGTGAATTGGGCGTCAGTTACTCTCAGGCTCGCTCACGCCTGGACGATCTTATGGAAGCCATGGGCTATGACCCCGGCCTCGCTAAAGAGTTGGGGGCTAACCCCTCCAACGAAGAGATACTGGCTGCCCTGGCCGAGGGGCGTATAACAAGGGATCAGGCCTTCAGGTTGCTTGACCGGGACTAGAGGTGCCGCGGAATTCTGATGGTACAAGGAGGTTTGGCGACTATGAACAGGAAACTGCATCGCCTGGCATACCTACTGAAGACCCTTGCCAACAGGGCCGACCAGATTGCCCTTGCTGAGATGGGCGTCAACAGCCACCTGATGGTGGGCGAGATGTACAACGACTACATCAGGCAGCTCAGTGAGATGCTGCCAGGTGAGATGATTAACGAGCCCAAGGAGCTTACGATTCCAGCAGGCGTAGAGGAAACCGAAGCTGCAGGCTTCTTGAGCAACCTTGCCCTGCAGGCGGTCCAGGTTGCCAGGGAACTGGAGTACATGCTGGAGAATGAGCTTGAGCTGGATGAGGACGGCTTTGAGGACTGGGCAGACGCCCTGGCCCGGATGAGCACAGCCGGCATTGATGTTGACCAGGTGCTGGAAGAGGCATCTGACCTCATCGTTACAGGAGGTAAAATCGACAGAAAATGGGTTGATGGGTTGATCAGACTGAGCACCGCTGGTGTCGATGTTGACAGTGCTATCGAGTACTTCATCTCAGGTTATCACAGGCGGAGAAAGCACCACCAGCACAGGTTCCCTAATCACCTCGCCCGCGAAACTAATAGAGAAATCCTCAGAAAAAGGCCCTCAAATCAGGATAGGACTAATCAGGCTGAACTGGCAGATGAATGGCGCATGGAGATCCTCGCCCGCATTGAGAAGGGCGAACTGAGCCCTGCTGACGCCATCCCACTACTGGAGCAAAACCATCCTCCAGATGGATCGAGAGAAGATGAAGACCAGACGGGCGGTGAATCGTCCCTGATGTGACGTCCGTCAGCCCCAATTGGGAGCAAAGGCTTCCCCCACCTGGCAGTCAGGGGTCCCCATAATGGGGACCCCTTTGTCCTCTGTGTCCGCTTTGTATGCTACACCTGCTCCTATTCCCAATCTTCCTTGTGGGTCGCGAGGTCGAACTCCCTTTTGCCATTAACGAAGACCTGCTCTACCCTTGTTGTAAACTCAAGCGGCGGTCCGTCCATTATCACGAAATCCGCGTCCTTGCCCACCTCAATGCTACCTACTCTGTCAGCGACGCCGGCGATCTCTGCGGCGCCCAGGGTTATGGCCTTGAGGGTTCCCTCTTCGCTCATGCCTTCTGCATAGGCCAGGGAGGCGCTTGTCCTCAGGTGCTCAATGGGCACCACCGGGGCATCGGTTGTGATGGCGATCCGGCTGACCCCTGCCCGTTCCAGGATGCCAGGGGTGGCAAAGCTCTTGTCGCGAGTCTCTACCTTGACCCTGGTTCCATAGGTTGGCCCCACAACGCAGGCCGGGTCGCGTTTGACGACCTCGTCAAGGAGCTTATGGGTCTCTGTGGCGTGCTCCAGGGTAAACTCAAAGCCAAACTCATCAGCTATCCTCATGATGGTGCGGATGTCGTCGGCCCGGTGAGCATGGAACCTGGCTACCAGTTCCCCCTTAAGCAGCTTTACCAGGGGCTCAAGATGAAGATTCGTTGTGAAGGGCTCATCCCCAGCCTTTTCTCTTTTCTTGAGGTAGTTCTGAGCCTTGACAAGGGCCTCCCGGAGAAGCGCCGCGTTGCCCATCCTCGTCGACGGCATCATCTTCCTGTTACCGAAGTTGCGTTTCGGGTTTTCGCCAAAGGCCATCTTAACCCCGGCTGGATACTTGAGGACCATCTCCGACCGCGTCTTCCCCGCTGTCTTGGCCACCAGGTTCAGGCCAGAGATGATCTTGCCGCTCCCAGGGCCCGTCAGAACCGTTGTCACTCCTGAATTGAGGGCCGTCTTGAGGCTGTCATGCCTGGGGTTGAAGGCCCAGTAGTAGTCAAGGCCTGGGGTTGTTGCCGGGCTCAGGCCGCCCGTCATCATGGCTTTATCACCGCCACCGCCAGGCCCCTCCATATCTTCCATGTCAAAGAGACCAAAAACCGACAGGTGGCTATGGGCTTCAACCAGGCCGGGTGTGACCACCCTTCCCTTGGCGTCAATAATCTCAGCATCGTCGGGCATCGCTATATCGGCGCCCACTGCCTTGAACCTACCGTTTTCTACTAGAATAGTGCCCTTCTCTATAACCTCGCCGGCAGCCGTATAGATCCTGGCATTGGTTACTGCTAACACTGGCAGTCGCCCCCTTCCAGCTCATAGGCTAGTTCGCCGCCAATGAAGACCCTCTCGACCTTGGTGGCTGTACGAAGCAGGTCACCAGATAGCACTACCAGATCCGCGTCCTTGCCAACCTCAATTGAGCCAACCCTGTCGGCGATCCCAAGGATCTCCGCGGGCGTAAGGGTAATGGTTCGCAGGGCCTCCTCCTTGGACATGCCATCCCTGGCCGCCAGGGCGGCCTGAATCCGCAAATGGGCCACGGGATTGGCAGGATGACCGCTGGTGAGGGCCACCTTGAGCCCTGCCCTCTGCAGAATTCCTGGTGTCTTTGCCCACATCTTCTCGGTATCAAAGCGCTTATTCACAACCAGCGGACCGTGGACAACTGGAATATCCCGTTGGGCCAGCTCCTCAACAATCAAATGGGCCTCTGAACCGCCCTCAAGCACAATCTTGATGCCCCACTCATCAGCAATCTCCAGGGCGTTCATGATATCGTGGTTCTGATGGGCGGTAATGAAGACCGGCAACTCACCGTTGAGGATCTTGGCGATAATCTCGCCCTGGAGGTGCCTGTCAGGCTTCATGTCCCCTCCGGCGCCCTTGTTCTCGTCCGGGGCGTCGCCTTTATCCTCAGCCTTGGCCTTGTCGGCCTTTTCTGCCATCTTCCGCTTCATCTTATCCAGCTCTTCCCGGGTCTTCTGGAGCACCGACTGGAAGACCACAATATCGGTACTGCGGTCCCGGGGCTGGACCTTGTTGCCGCCCCACATCTGCATGAGAAGCGCCATAAAGGACGTGCCGCTAAGAGATACCTTGAGGGCCGATGGTTCGCGAACAACCATCTCCTCGACAGTCTTACCCCTGGTTTTAATAATGGCGCACTGCCCATTGATGATGCCCGCATTGCCAGGCCCTGCTCCAAGGGTAGTAATACCAGCAGCAACAGCGTCTGCCAGCGCCAGGTCTTCAGGCCAGATGGCATCAATCGCCCGAAGGTGGGCGGCTACAGGTGTATTGACCTCGGATTCGTCGTGGCCGATTGGACCATTGCCGTCCTCCCTCAGGCCAACACTTGTCGAGGCATCAATCAGCCCCGGCATTATAACCTTGCCGGACACGTCAATGATCCTAGCCCCCGCTGGAATCTGAATCCCTTTACCAAGGGCTTCGATCTTTCCCTCTTTGATCAGCACTGTGCCCTTTTCAATGACACCACTGCTAATTGTCACGAGCTTTCCATTTGTTAACGCCAGCAAATGAACCCCTCCCTGAATCACTCTCTTAATAGAAAGTAGTTCGATGCCGGCGCCAAGTTTCCTTCCAATGGCGAAATATTGGTAGTCTAAAGCAATGCCCCTGGAACAGGCCCAGAAGCGGTACCGCGCCTGCAACCGCAGGCAGGGTTACCATCCCCAAAGGTCGCATAATATATCGCCAATTCGGGAATAACGCTTCTCATATTAGCATTTGGGAGGTATGTTAGCGATGATGTCGACAAAGCTTGGGCCCATTGAGCCAAAGGGACCCACGGCCGGCCAGTGGTGGCTTACCCTGGTCCTTATCACCCTTACCGTGGGGATCGCCATTGGCTTCTACAGGGCTATGACCACCCCAAGCGAACTTGCCACCGCGGCAAGAAAGCCAGAGACACTGACATGCAGCACGGATTTCAGTTACCGCGTCATGCCCATCAAGTCTACTCTCTACCCTGATGGAAGAGATCTGACTACAGGGCCAAGATTCTTCACCCTGGTAACCGACGACATTGAGGTCGCCTTTCACACCCTGATTCAAGCCAACCCTGAACACCGCCTGGCGGGGTTCTACCGGGTTGACCTGGTGATCCAGGCAGGTGACCTCTGGCAGAAAGAGTACACCGTAAAGCCCGACAGCCCCTTTGAGGGTCAGGATGGAACCGCTGAGATCAGCGGCACCTATTCCTTTAACCTCCAAGAGCGGTTAGCCTTCATTGACAGGGTCGAAGAGGAAACCGGGGTCTGGCCCACCGATGGCTACCGAATTTACCTGCAGCCCTCGTTTGCACCTGAACTAACCGACTCAACGGGCAGTCTTCAGCAACATCCAGAGGGTCCCGTGGAGTACATACCCCAATTCGGATTTGATTTCAGGTCGCTCCAGTTCATGCCCTATGAGAGCCCTGAACAGAACATGGTCTTCACCTTTAGCCACGATGAAACCGGTGAAATGGTACCGGCGCTGCTGACCGTCGCCGGCATCTCAGCAGAGGTCGGCACCGCCAGAGTCTTCCTGGGCATCCTGCTCGCGGTTTTCACCCTTCTCTGTCTCCGCAGTATCGTGATCCTGGCGCGCGCCGCTACCCGAGGAACATCCATGGTCGTTGGTCTGAACCGGCAGTCCTCAGACCCCATCGGCCGCAAGTACCATCGCCGCCTGGTCAAGGCCCAGAGGATCGAGGGGATTACCCTTGATCGGCCCACCGTTGAGGTCAGTAGCTTTTCAGACCTCCTCCGTGTGGCAGATGAAAGCGAGCAGCCCATCATCAGTGTCGAGAACCGCCGCAGGCCTCAGCAGCCATCCCCCTGCTACTATGTGCTAGCTGGGGAAAACGCCTATGTCTATAGCGTCGGCACCATGGGTGAGGTCAGGAATAGCCTCAGGAAGAATGCGCCGCCGTCCCGGAGCGAAACCAAAGAGGCCATAAGGGGGTCCTGGTAGATGAAGATAGTCATTGTAGATGATCATCCCCTGGTGCACCAGGGCATCAGGTCCCTGGTGGGGGCCTGCGATGACCTGGAATTGGTAGCCGCCGCCACATCGGGAGAAGAGGCCGTTACCACCTTGGCAGCCAGCCAGCCCGACATTGCCCTTGTCGATCTCAAACTGGGTGACGAATGCGGACTGGAGATTATACGCCGGGGACGAGCCACCGCGCCCAACTGTCGGTTCATTGCCCTTTCGTCAGGGCAGGCACAGTATAAGGCCAGGCAAGCCCTGTCTGAGGACGTTGAGGGCTACATTCTGAAGGAGGCCCTCTGCGAAGAGGTAATTACTGCCATCCGCCTGGTACAGCAGGGACGGCGCTACATTGATCCCGCTGTCGTGCAGGGACTGCTTACAAGGGATCCCAATGACCCCCTTGAGAAACTAACCCCCAGACAGCGAGAGGTGCTTTTAGCTTTGGCTCAGGGGCTGTCAAACAAGGCCATCGCCAAAGAGCTGTACATATGCCCCTCCACCGTGAAGAAACACGTGACAGAGATCCTCGACAAACTGACTCTCAATGACCGTACCCAGGCGGCTCTCTATGCAGTTGCGCGCGGCCTGGTTTCGCCTGGAGTTACAGAGGCCAAGACGGGGTAAAGAGTGGGGCTACATTCTCCGGAACGTGATCCATCCTGAGCGGGCCACCTGCCTGATATAGCGGCGGGCGGCCCGCCTTGTCTGGCGCCTCAACCCTGGCTCAAGCAGCGGGTACAGGACGAGGGGCAGCGCCGGAACCAGGGATACCGCCACCAGCGCCAGCCAGTAGCTAACACCGGCGAGCCAATGGATCAACGCCGGGGGAAGAAAGGGCAGAAAAAGGCCCACCGTGATCCGGGCCTGGTAACCACCGGGGACCGCGCCGTGGACCGCCATGGTTATCTGTATCTCGTCCTTTGGCTTTAGTAGCACCCGAGCCTGGTTGAACTCAATCTGGGTGTCATCGCTGGCGACGGAGACAATCAGCGGAAACAACGCCCTGTTTCCCACCGTCGCCACAGGGCGCTCCACCCTCTCACCCTGGCCTATGATCCCGACAGGACTTCCCTGGATGACCCCGTTTCCGTCCGGTGAAACCTCATATTCCATAGAGAGGAACTGACTTGTTGCCAACATCGAGGTAGCCACAACAGCTGCCAGTGTCAGCCCGCCCAAAATATAGATTAACTGCATATCAAGACCCCAACGGGACTTCCGGGGCCTTCGACGCCTCCCCTCACTGGTAAGTTCGCCGTAGATCATGGCTAACGCCAGGAACAGGGACAGGAGGGGCAGAACCCTGGCATCGTACTTGAAGGCCTGGAGCCACAGGATCAGGTTGCCAATCAAAGGAACCTTGATGGGTGAACCACTGATTGTGAGGGCCCTGGCAACGATTACCCCTTGACCAATAGGGGGGGTTCCCCCATCCTCCTGGTCGCTTAAGGCGTTCCCGTCACCCCTGGTGATGAAACCATCCTCAGCGGTGCCGCCCACGACCCGATGGATAATCCAGCCCCTTGAAGCCAGCCTGCCGCTCTCAGGCCTGAAGACCACGATGTCCCCTACTTCAATGCTGTCATCCTCGCCGGTAGCGCCTATAACAACCACATCCCCCTTCTCAATGGTGGGATACATGCTGTTTGAGGAGACCACCGTTAACAGCACCGGCCTGCCCGTGAAGACGCTGGCCAGTGCCGCGTAGATCAGTATGGCCACTCCAGTGTATACCAGGGCCCTAATAGCTGGCCCGGATATGGCTCCTCTAAGTGTACTTAGCATCAGCCTCCAACCTCCTTATGGCGTACTCATCAGTGTTGGCCACAAGTGACTCAAACAAACCTATCCCCCAGTCCCAAATGACCTACTCCTGAAGACCCATACCAGATTAGACCAGGGTGGAATGCAGTTGGTCCTGATTGGGGGAGTATCTTCCGGTGTGGCGCCCAACACTTGGTTCTGCAACACTTTTTCGTGAAGGCGGGGGTTAGCCAAGCGAGAAAGGAGGGAAACAGAATGAGAAAGGGACTAATCATAGTTGTAGCGCTGCTGGCGATGGCCAGCGTCATGGCGGCTATGGCCTACAATTCTGCGACAGTAACCTCTGCGCAGACCCTTAAGGTCACAAGCACAGACAAGGCGCTGCTGAGTCTCGTACCCAAGCCAGTCAACAAGATAGGTAACAAAGACGTAACCGCCTATGTCCACAACGACGGCACACTGCACTTCAACTTCGGCGCCAGTGGACTGAGGAAGGAGGGCTTTCCTGGCCTTCAGCCAGGCAGCACCTACACCTGGGACGACCTGTTTGCAATCCACAATAGGTCCGCTGAGAACCTCAGGGTTACCATCAACGTTACCGGCAGACTCGGTGAATACATCACCATCTACAGCGACAATGAGCACAGAGCTGTCTACGATGCCAGCGGGCCGCGGACCTTCAATGTGTCTAGCGACTCACAGCACCCATTGACCTGCGTTGTGACGATCCCTGTAGGGAGCCATCAAGACATCTTTGATGGTGAGATCATCGTCAGTGTCGAGGCGAGGTAGCAACGGCACCAGGAACTGACAGATAACAGCAAGAGAGCCGAGAAGGGGCCTACCCATGAAGGGTCGGCCCCTTTCTATACCGCTGCTACACCCCACATTCCATTCTCCTCATCGCTGACCAGCCAGATGCAATCTAGCGGTATGATGTGATAGAGTAGAAGAGACTCCTGAACAGATCCTAGAAGGTACTCAGGAGAGCAGGAAAGACTCGCTGCGGCAGGCGCACCAGCGCCACGCTATTTGCAGGAAGGGAATTGTCCAGATGTCAAATCGAAGGAGTTTTTGGCTGTCGATCGCAACCCGTCTTGAGCAGATGGGGCTTCACTGCGGCCCCCTCTTTGCCGTCAGCTTTGTACAGGAACACGGCAGTCCGGTTGACAAGTTAGTACTCCAACAGCTTTCACGCTTGGCTCCCCTTGAAGCGAGAATGAGGTGGTTCCGCGGCCTTGAGCGGCTTCAGAACCCTGACGGTGGCCTGTCTCTGAACCTTGCGCCAGGTCATCCCAGTTCCCTTAATATTACCCTGTTCTCCCTTACTCAACTGGAGTACCTGGACCTCCTCGACGAGGGCGCGGACTTTGTATCGGGGGCAGTAGAGTTCATCATCAGCCGCCAGAGCGAGACCGATGAGACTGACGGTAGCTTTTCGGAGAACTCGCAGCTTCCCAGCGAAAGCGTGCCGGCGTGGGCCACCCCTGGTGATCTCCACGCAACGGCGTACCTGACAGCCCTGGCTAGCTGGTGGCTACTCCGGCTCAGGCCAATGGAGGCTGCTGATTCTCTCCGACGGGCCCTCAGCTATCTCAACCTTCATCAGGGCCAGGACGGGCGACTTCCCGGCTTCTGGCACAGCACCTGGCTGGCAACAGGGGCTGCCGCCCTGGCTTCAGACACTGGCTCAACGGCGGCGGCAGCAGGACTGGGCGCCCTCAGGGCCCGGCCTGATGATGACTGGGATCCAGGGCAGGCCGGCTGGGCCCTCAACTGTCTACTGGCATCAGGCTTTGGGGTCAGAGATGTCCTGTGGTTAGCCCGGATCATCTGCCGGAAACAGGGCCTAACCGGCGGTTGGTCCTCTGAAGATGGCGATGAGTGGGCCCCCTGGTCAACAGCGCAGTGCCTCCGCGGCCTGAAGCTGTTGGTGGACCAGACCGACACAATAGGATAGGCCCAGTACCCCCCTTGGTACCGGGCCTACACCCATCACAGTCTGTAGCTAACACTGTCCCAACTTCACCAGTCACCGGTTCCAACTGTGCCAGCCCCGGTTACCGCGGTTCAAGGTCGGTAACCTCAAAGGCGAAGGCGTCTTCGCCCTCACCGAAGTAGTAGCCAACCAGCCCGCCTGCGGCCGCCACTTCCAGACCTCGCTTGGCGCTCTCCTGCCCCACCACCAGATCCAGAACCGAATCCGTACCAGAGCCAGTACGGCGGGGAAGTCCATGGTGTTCTCTGCCCCGGCCTCCGGCCTTCGGAAACGAGCCATCACTGATCTGGTCCAGGAGCTGCGGGAGGTCCCTGAGGTGACCCAGTGGGGCTACAGCCATGCCTGGCACCAGGTGACACTCAGCAGCGTTTGCCGGTGGCACCACAACACACTTAAGCCCTTTCTCCCTGGCAGCCAATGTTGCCGGCAGCGTCCCTGGCGTAAAACGCGCTGAACCGTCAAGACCCAGTTCGCCCATGAAGAGCCATGAGTCGCAATTGCCATCCCTAATCTGGTTACTGGCGGCAAGGACTGTCATGGCAATGGGTAGATCAAATCCAGCGCCACCCTTGGGCAACTGAGCGGGGGCAAGATTAACAGTGATGCGCGCCAGCGGAAAGTCAAAACCAGCATTCCTAAGCGCGCTTCTCACCCGGTCTCGCGCCTCCATGACCGAGGTATCGGGAAGCCCTACAATATCAAAGCTTGGCAGGCCTCGGCCAATATCGGCCTCAACCCTCACCAACTCGCCGTTGACACCAATCACCGTTGCACTCCACACTGAAGCAAGCACCAGTATCCCTCCCCTGTCAAGCCTCACTACCCTTGATACTTCTAGAGAGGGAAAGGGATACCTGCCAAAATTTCCTAATTAATGTTGGTCTTGGCATTTAGCTCTATCGCTGAGGGCCAGCACCATCTCTACGGCCCTGGCAATGGTCCCTTGAGAATAGCCTGAGGCTGCTTGAGCACCAATCAGATAGGCGGCACCCTGCCAACCGCTGATGTGAGCCTCAAACAACACATGGGCTGGCCCGTAACCGTGGAGGGACAGAAGGCGCGCCCCGTCACCGACAGGGAGTTCTGGCAGGGCCTGGCCATTGGTAGCTTTGGGCCCCAAGTCGTGGGGACAGAAACAGTGACGCCGCGGACTCCACCGCCAACTGCCAATGAAGCCGCGGGGAAAGCCGCAGTCGACGGCGTCAACGTAGACTACTCTTTCACTGGCAAGGGTCTCTGCCAACAATTGGGCAGCCCTGGTCTCTGCCTGGACCGCCCGGCCATCACCAGGCCTCAACCGCCCTTCACAGGCCTCTACCACCAGGACCCCAAAGGAGTCTTCAGGGAGTAGCCTGTTACCGACCCCGAGAATTGTGGTTCCCTTGCCCGTCAATGCCTCACTGAGCCTCCCCACGGCTAAAGCCGAGGGGTTCTGAGGGAACCACCGCAACCGCTCCCGGGCTCTCGCCAGCAGCTTGCGCTGCCGCTACAGCATCCCGGGCCTCGGCGTGGGCTGTCCCCAGTTCCGCGGACGACCCGCTCTGACTCCGGGGCATAACCCCGAAGGAGGACGGCTGCAGCCGTCCATTCGCAGGTTGGGTGGCATTGCTCCACGCCGCCCGCAGGAGCGGCTCCGCACCTGACCAGCGCTCTCGCGCCGTGTCCACGTGGAGCAAATTATCCTCGCCCACACACCGTGCCAGGAACGCCGAGTAGAGGTCGCGCTGCATCTCGACCCCGCAAGCGCACTGGTGGAGGCGCTGGGAGAGTGGCTTCTTCTGGTAAGTCTCACAACCGTGGCAGACCTGCGAGAGTTTCGTCGTGCGTGTGGGAAACTCGACCACACTGCCGCCGGCGCTTTCAGCCTTGCGACGTAGGATCGACAGGAACATCCCCGGGGCACGAACCCTCACCGAGCTGCCATATTGACGCTGGAACGCCCGGTAGGAGAGCTTTTCCGTCCTGACTTGCTTACCCATGGCCAGAACACGGTTAGCCAACTGTCCGTGTAGTGTCTTGCGGTGCGCCGCCTCCCGGCGGTGCAGTTCCGCCAGTTCGTGCTGTGTCTTTCGCTGGCGCGTGGACTTCACCCACTTTTTCGGGCCGGGCTTCACCCGCCCGTCGGGCAGATAGTTGTCAGGGTTATTCGCCCGGCGCTGACGGTCCAGTGTCCGCTGGAGCCGCCGCAGCTGGCGGTGCTTGCGGACGACCTCCTCGCAGAAGGGGTCGAGCAGTGCGCCGCCCTCACCCACCACAGCGATGGTCGAAGGGCCGATGTCCAAACCCACAACAGCAGTGCCCACCTGGTGCTCTGGCTTGCGGTACGGGAGGCCCTCGCAGACCAGTTGGACGTAGAACCGATCCCGGGCACGTACCTTACGGCGCACCAACCGGACGTACTTCACCCTGCTGGTCAGCCCGTGGGCAATCACGGGGTCGCAGGGGTCGATGATAGCCGGCAAACTCAACCCGAACCACTCGACGTGGTCGTCCCGCCAACGGATACCCGCGTGGTTGGACTTGCCCTCTACTGTGTCCAATTGGCGATAAGCCTTGAACCGCGGTCGTCCGCGGTGCCCCAGGAGCCATTCGTTCGCCGACGCGTAGGCGCGGGAGGCCAGCTTCTGGGTGGTGTGAACATCCAGGTGGTCCGTAAACGCTTGCTGACGGAGGCGCACCGCGTACCGCTGGAGGGCCGCGTCGCTGAACGCCACCGCTTGGCGGGCCTGACGGAAGGTGGCGCTACGTTCATCACCCTTTGGGAGACGGCGGGCTTTCTGGTACGCCCGCCGTTCGCGCAGCAGCTGAGCACGTCGCAGCGCCTCGCCCAGGCAGGCGTTGTACACCTGCCGTGCTGCATTCAGACGCACGTTCAGCGCGTGTTCATCCGCCGGGGTGACCCGTAGGGGAATTTCACAGACAAACGAAGGTGTCCGCTCCTTTTTGCTAGA
>LADL02003794.1_pt1 | contig 52700 bp, 48 predicted proteins | sample 619721 | NCBI WGS metagenome assembly LADL02 (sample SAMN03397408, study PRJNA257561) | rock porewater metagenome | biome: terrestrial; feature: Opalinus Clay rock; material: porewater; isolation source: Opalinus Clay rock porewater BRC-3 borehole | place: Switzerland: Mt Terri URL, St-Ursanne ...
TCCGGGCCAGGGTCAAGCCCCCGACTGCTGAGAACAAGCGAAAGAGCCGCCGGTTTCGGCAGATCGAGCGGAAGGAGTCTCGGCAGGTGGAACACCTGCTTCATATCTTGACTGCCGACTTTGCGCGTCGCTGCTGGCTGGCAGGTGTCGATACCATCGCCATCGGTGACCTGACGGGCATCCGGGAGCGCATCGACTACAGCGATGAACTAAACCAGCGTCTGCACGCCTGGCCATTTCGCAAAATCGTAGACATGATCACCTACAAGGCCGGCCTGTACGGCATCCAGGTGGTGGAGGTCAGCGAAGCCTACACCTCCCGGGCTTGCCACGCCTGTGGCGAAGTCAGGAAGTCCAACCGTAAGCACCGTGGCTTGTGCGGCTGGCATGTGCATGCCGACGTCAATGGCGCGGCGAACATCTTCCAGAATGCCTACAAGGTATCTCCCCTCATCGAGCGGAGTAGTGGCCGTGTGGCGCGGCCCGTGGTCTTGCCGATCCGCCTCGGATGGCATACGGTCCACGAAACCAAGTCGAAGGTGGCTCTTGCCGCCTAAGATGCCCCCGGCTTCAGCCGGGGGAGTGCGGTCACGGAATATAGTTATAGGTTAGGTTGACATCCGGTAAGATGCAGGCGAAAGGAGGATTCAATTGCGAGATTTCACGGAACGCGTTTTTGGACGGGCTAAGGATCTAAAGGCAACCTATGCCGACCTTCGGATTGTGAAGAATACCAGTGAGCGAATTAACGTCCGCAACGGTGTGGTTAGCTCCATCACAAGTAACACTGATGAAGGCTTTGGCGTGAGAGTTATCGCCAATGGCGCCTGGGGTTTTGCGTCAAGCCCCAGGATCGACGAAGCGGAGATTGACGAGATTGTGGCCAGGGCGGTCCGCATTGCCCGGGCAAGTTCGATGCACAGGAAGGACAGTGTTGCCCTCAGTGAAGAGGACATTGTATCTGACGCTACGTACAGCACGGCTCATACCAGGGACCCACTGAACATCCGCCTGGAGGAAAAGGTAGACCTCCTCCTTCAGGCAGATAAGCTGATGCGCGTGGGAGAGGAGATACGCTCCACCAACTCGGTCATGGGCATTACACGCCAGGACAAGACCTTCGCCAGCAGTGAGGGTTCTTTCATCGAGCAGGATCTCTTAGAGACGGGTGCCCTGATCCAGGCTACAGCAGTGGCCAAGGGAGATGCGCAGGTGAGGTCCTACCCCAACGGAAGGTCTGGTGCCTTCCGTACGGGTGGTTTTGAGGTCATTGACGAGCTTGACCTGGTTGGCAGCGCGGAGGAAGTGGGCAAGGAGGCAGTTGATCTGGTCCAAGCGGATCAGTGCCCGAGTCTGGAGGGCGACCTGATCCTCCATGGAAACCAGTTGGGTCTCCAGATCCACGAGTCCATCGGTCACCCTATTGAGCTTGACAGGGTGCTGGGCAGTGAGGTGGGTATGGCGGGGGCCAGCTTCCTGACCACAGACAAGCTGGGACAGCTGAAGTACGGTTCGGACATTGTCAATGTTGTTGCTGATGCCACCGCGCCAGGCGGGATGGGTACCTTCGGCTATGATGATGAGGGGGTGCCGGCTCAGCGGGCCAGTATTATCAAGGATGGGCAGTTTGAGGGCTACCTATCTTCAAGGGAGACCGCTTCAGAGATTGGTCAGCGCAGCTCCGGTGCGGCCCTTGCCACTAACTGGAACAAGATCCCTCTTGTTAGAATGACCAATATAAACCTTGAGCCAGGAGACTGGGACCTTGATGAGCTGATCAGGGATACGAAGAGGGGCATCATGATGGAAGGTACCAAGACCGGCAGCATTGATGATATGCGGGTGAACTTCCAGTTCGGTCCCGAGGTTGCCTGGGAGATTGAGGACGGCTCGATTAAGCGGATGCTTAAAAACCCAGTGTATACCGGCAGTAGCCTGGGTTTCTGGCGCTCTTGCGATGCCGTAGCCGGCTCTGAGCACTGGGATATGTGGGGTACACCTACCTGTGGCAAGGGTCAACCTGGACAGGTGGCCCACGTGGGACATGGCGCTGCGCCGGCCCGATTCAGGGATATCCGAATTGGTGTTGGCAAGTGGTAAGGGGGAGAGTGAAATGATCGGTCGCGACGAGGCGCTGAATGTACTTGAAACGGTGCTTAAATACTCAACCGGGGATCAAACCGAGGTTATCCTGACTAACAGGGAAACAAACCTCACAAGGTTTGCCAATAATAGTATTCATCAGAATGTCAATGAGCAGGATAGAGGACTCCTGGTAAGGGTCCTCATGGGCCAGAAGAGCGGACTTGCTTCCACCAACATGATTAGCGAGGATGCTATTAAGGACCTGGTTCAGCGGGCCACCGAGATTGCTCGGCTCAGCCCCGAAGACCCTGACTTCAAGTCGTTGCCGGAGCCCAAACCCCTGCCAGATGTCAAGGGAATGGATCATGACACCGCTTCGGCTACCCCGGAGGACCGCGCGCAGGCGGTGGGGGAGATGGTACTACAGGCAGAGACCCAGGGCCTCTCCGGAGCCGGCTATTTTGCCAGCGGTTTTCGGGAGCTGGTAGTCGGCAACTCGCTGGGGGTCCGCGCCTACCACGTGGGTAGCCAGTGTTCGGCCTTGATGGTTGTGCTGTCTGACACTAGTTCTGGATACGCCACAGCCAGCGCCTGGCAGGCTCAGGGTCTTGACCACAATGCTGTCGCCGGCAAGGCCGTTGCCAAGTGTCTAACGGGCCAGAACCCTCAGTCCATCGAACCAGGGGACTATGAGGTGGTCCTTGAGGCAGAGGCCGCCGGTGAGCTGGTTGGGTCACTTATAATGGGTTTTAACTCAGACGCCTACTGGCAGGGCCGCAGTCCCTTCAGTGAGAGGCTGGGAGAGAGGGTTATCGGGGATCAACTGACTATAAGGGATGATGCCCTTAATACCGAGGGCCTGCCGGTTCCCTTCGACTTTGAAGGCATGCCCAAAGAGCCTCTGGTCTTGATAGACCAGGGCAGACTCAGGAATATTGTCTACGACTCCTATACCGCCGGCAAGTTTGAGCAGGAGACGACAGGTCACGCCCTGTCTCCGACAAACCGGGGTTGGAGCCCCATTCCATCGAATATCTTCGTCAAGCCTGGCGAGAGGTCAGTTGAGGAAATGATCAAGAGTGTCAAGAAGGGCCTACTTGTGACGAGACTGTACTATAACCGTACTATAAACCCGGTTCAAGCCATCATTACCGGGATGACCCGCGACGGCACCTTCTACATAGAGGACGGGGAGATCAAGTACCCCGTCAAGAACCTCAGGTACACCCAGAGCGCACTTGAGGCCTTGAAGGGTGTGGAGATGGTCGGCAGCAAGAGTGAGCTGAGTAGTAACTACGGCGGAGCCATCTCTGTTCCGGCGCTCAAGATCAGCAACTTTACCTTCACCGGGGCAACGGAGCACTAGGTCTGGGGGCCTCTTCCCTCTGGGGCCTCTGCCCACTACATTCGCTCCAGGGCGGTAATCCTGTCCTCCACCGGGGGGTGAGTGCTCCATAGTTCATTGACAAAGCTACTCTTGTGGTCCCGGAGGGGGTTGTAGATGTAGAGGTGAGCAGTGGCCTTGTTGGCTACCTCCAGGGGTTCCGGGTCTGCGGCAATCTTCCGCAGAGCGCTGGCCAGCCCAGGCGGATACCGGGTCAGCAAGGCCCCACTGGCATCTGCCAGGAATTCCCGCCTGCGAGAGATGGCTAGCCGGATGAGCTGAGCCAGAACCGGGGCCAACAGGGCAAAGACAACGCCCGCCAGAAGGATCAGGGTTTCGGCCCCGCCACCACCGGGGCCGCGTCTAGAACTCCTTCTGCCCCCGAACCGACCCCGGTAGTACGTTAGGCGGAACATCCAGTCCGACAGCAGCGTTACCAGGCCAACCAGGGTGACAACTACGGTTGAGAGGAGAATGTCGTAGTTCTGGATGTGGGCCATCTCGTGGGCGACAACACCCTCTAGTTCAACCCGGTTCAACTTATCCAGAAGCCCCGTGGTTACAGCTATGACCGCGTGCTCAGGATTGCGCCCGGTGGCGAAGGCATTGGGGGCGGAATCATCAATTATATAGAGCTTGGGCTTGGGCAGGCCGGCGGCAATGGCCAACCCTTCAACAGTGTGGTAGAGATGGGGATGGTCCTGCTTCTCAGCGAGCCTGGCTCGGCTCATGGACAGAATCAGCCTGTCACTGTAGAAGTAGCTGCCCCAGACGCTGATAATGGCGATGACAATGGCTACAGGAATGGCAAAGACGCCGAGCTCGGTAATCTCGCCAAATAGGTAGCCAATGGCGGCAATAACAAGGACGAATACGAAGATGAGGCCCCAGGTTCTCCGGATGTTGCTCTGAATCTGCTCATACACCGTTAGAACTTGACCTCAACATTGTCCCGGGCCTCGTCCTCTGCTTCAAAGTAGTCCCTACTGATAAGGGACATCATGTTGGCGATGATGTTTGTGGGGAATACCCGGATGGCGGTGTTAAACCTCATTACAATGTCGTTGTAGAACTGGCGGGCAAAGGCGATCTTGGACTCTGTTCCGGAGAGCTCCTCCTGCAGGTGCAGGAAGTTCTGGTTTGCCTTCAGATCAGGATAGGCCTCAGCTACGGCGAAAAGCGATCTCAGGGTTTGAGTGAGCAGATTGTTGGCTTCGGCCTGCTCTTGGACACCCTCTGCCTGGACTAGCTTCGAACGGGCCTCAACAACCGCCTCAAGGGTCTCCCGCTCATGCTTCACATACCCCTTCACAGTCTCAACCAGGTTAGGTATAAGGTCATAGCGGCGCCTCAGCTGTACGTCGATCTGGTGCCAGGCGTTGTCCACCCGGTTTGACAGGACTACGAGCTTGTTATACTGTAAGACACCGAATAGACCGAGGACTGCAAGAACTCCCAAGAAGATTAAACCCATTCTCTCTCCTCCTTCAAGGCAAACTCTACCACAGCACGCAGGTGGCGTCAATCAAGTCTATGAGCCTCAGGGCGCAAAAAGACAGGTCTCTGGTGTCGTGATGTCGAAGGAGAGTATTAGCTATTAGTCGGGTCGTCAGGGCTGTCTACCGCAACGTTGGTTCTACGTCCTTCGCGGGATCTCTTCCTGTCCAGCCTGTCGATGGACTGGCTGTCGGGGCTATCGGCCTCAACGACCGACTTTCTATGGACCCCTGGCCGTCTCTGAGAGTGGCGGCCCCTTTTGCGTTTTCTATCCAATGGCAATCTTAATACCTCCTTAACAGGTTCGTTTGTCTCTATGGTTTCCGTTGCGAGTGCTATGTATAAACTGATTTTAGGGTGTTTGTTACCCAGAGGAGATATTCCAGGGAGGGTTTCTTCAGATGACTGAGGTGTCGTCCAGACAAGCAATCGATATCAGCTGTGACACCGGCGAGGACTTTGGAGTCTATCGAATCGGGATAGACGACAGCATCTACCGGTACCTGTCGTCGGCGCACATTGCCTGTGGGTTCCATGCCAGTGACCCAGACAATATGCGGGCGGTGGCCCGCTGTCTACACCGGAGAAAGGTTAGGATCGGCGCCCACCCAGGCTATCCGGACTTGGTTGGCTTTGGACGACGGAAGATGACCATGTCACCAACAGCCATCACCAATATGGTGCTCTATCAGGTTGGGGCCTGCCGGGCCCTGGTCGAGGCCGAGGGGGCTGAATTACAGCATGTCAAGGTTCATGGGGCTCTTTACAACGCGGGGGAAGGGGATGAAACCATCGCCCAAGCCATTGTTGAGGCCTTGAGGCTTGCTGGTGACAGTCTGGTCCTTGTAGCTACTCCCGGGAGCGCCATGTACCAACTAGGGAGAGAGCAGGGCCTCAGGGTTGCGTCTGAGTACTTCTTTGACAGGGCCTATAACTCCGATGGCACCCTTGTCAGTCGAAGCGAACCTGGTGCGGTCCTGGCCAACCCAGAGGAGATGGTTTCCCGGGCGCTATCAGCTCTGAAGGCCGGCAGTATTGAGTCGGTTGACGGTAAGCAGGTTGATGTAGCCCCTGACACCCTTTGCCTTCACGGAGACAACCCGACGTCGGTGGCAGGTCTTAAGATGCTGAGGGCTACCCTGAATGATGAGGGCATTGAGGTTAAGCCCCTTTCTGAAATCCTCTAGCGCATTGACGATACGGTTCTTCAACCTGATAGAACAACTACTAGTAGTGGAGGGCGGCAATGAAGGAGCTATCGGCTGGCGGTGTTACTTACCGCCACTGCAAGGCAGGCATTGAGATATTAATGGTACTTGACATGTTCGGTAGGTGGACCCTCCCCAAGGGCAGGATCGAGCCGGGGGAAGAACCGGACGAGGCTGCCCTGCGCGAGATTAGAGAGGAGACTGGAATCAAGGGCAGGATTGTGACAGCGCTCAGCCCCGCCCACTATAGTTACTACTGCAGCCATCGCAGGGCGTCAATCGACAAGAGGGTAGAGTACTTCCTGGTTGAGGCTGTAGGTGATGATAGCCCCCGGCCACAACTGGAGGAGATTAAGGCGGTTAAGTGGGTACGGGGTGATGAGGTTGTCGCGCTGATGGGCTATGACAATAACATCCCAACACTCCGTCAGGCCCTCGGTATTCTAGACGACCACCAGGATAAATAGTATAATAGGACCGCCTGAGTTAATACAGGCAGCAGATGTACACGATCAGTTTCGGTCGGTGTTTTGCCGGGGTGTAGCGCAGCCTGGTTAGCGCGCCTGCTTCGGGAGCAGGAGGTCGCGGGTTCGAATCCCGCCACTCCGACCATTCTCTGTGTGAATAGGAAGAGGCCGGGTTAGGGGTAATTTCAAGTGAGACATCTCTTGAACACCATTGCAGACCAGGTTGACACTGAGAGAATTCGTCAGCGGCTCGAGGCCCTGGCCCTCATTGGACGTGACCCCCGGGGAGGGATAACGCGCCTGGGTTTCAGCGCTGAAGAGCAGGCGGCCATGGATCTTGTAGCGGACTGGCTGAGGGAAATCGGCGCTGAGGTCGGCTTCGACCCCTGTGGAAACCTGATTGCGCGTTACGAGCCGACAGCCACAGCGGTCCCCAAGGCAGCATGGGCGGAGCCGGTGATGATTGGTTCGCATCTAGACACTGTTCCTAGCGGGGGCGCCTATGATGGTGCTGCCGGTGTGGTCTGCGCCGTTGAGATAATTCAGGCAGTATCGTCGTCAGAAGGTTCCCTCAGCCTGCAACGCCCTCTGGAGGTCTGTGTCTTTCGTAATGAGGAAGGGGCTCGCTTCGGGGGTGGGCTTTTTGGCAGTCGAGCCCTGACCGGGGCGATCACTGTTGAAGACCTCAAGCAGATGCTAGATGATACAGGAACAAGCATCTATGAAGCAATGGTCGGGTCTGGCCTCAACCCAGAGGCGATCGGCAGCGCTCGTCGCAAGCGGGGGCAGGTCAAGGCCTACCTTGAGCTTCACATAGAGCAGGCAGCGGTACTTGAGAACCTTTCCCTTCCTGTCGGGATAGTGACAGGGATTGCTGGTCCTGTTTTTCTCAGCCTGGAACTCAGGGGTGAAGCAAACCATGCCGGAGCAACCCCCATGGGCCTGCGCCGCGATGCGCTGACGGCGGCGGCGGAGATCAGCTTGGCCTGTGAGAGAATCGCCGCAAACGAGGCTGGTACCAATACCGTTGGAACCGTTGGGGTTCTGGTTCCTCACCCCGGTGCGGCTAATGTTATTCCGGGTGCAGTGAGGATGACCTTCGATATCAGGGATTCCCACCGAGAATCCCGAAACAGGGCTGTTGACCTTTTGCGTTCAGAGATTGAATCAATCTGCGCAAGAAGGGATATCGCCTGGCAGCTCAAGACGACTTCGTCAGTGGATCCTGTTGATCCTGACCCTGGGTTAGTCAACCTACTGGCCGCTAGTGCCGATCATCTCGGAATTGCGGCCCACAAAATGGTCAGTGGCGCCGCTCATGACGCCATGATAATGGCAGATATAGCCCCCGTGGGTATGGTATTCGTACCCTCTGTGGAGGGTATCAGCCACAGCCCCAGGGAGTACACGAGCCCCGAGGACATAGCCAGTGGCACCATGGTTATGCTTGGGGCGGTTCTGGAGGTTGCCTGCCGTGACTGATAACCACATGAAGCGAGTCAGACAGCGGTTAAAGGACCAAGACTACAGGCTGACCCCGCAACGTGAAGCAATCCTCGCTATTCTCCTGGGGAACCGGGACAAACATCTCAGCGCCGATGACATCTACCTCAAGTTGCAGAGGAGGCACCCTGAGATTGGTTTAGCAACCGTCTACCGGACCCTTGATGTCCTGGCCGATCTGGGACTTGTCTACAAGTCGGATTTCGGCAGCGGCAAGGCTGTCTACGAACTCATCGAGGAGGCTGATGCCCACTGTCACCATCACCTCATATGTTTGAGCTGCGGCAAGGTACTGGAGTTTGATGAAGACCTGCTTGAGCCCCTTGAGGAGGCTGTGGCCACCGTGAGCAGGTTTCGAATTGTCGATCACAGCCTGCGGTTCTTCGGTTTCTGCCAGGACTGCCAGGCCCAGGGCCGGGATGGCGAGAAATCCTGAAACATGTACCCATTTTAGCCGCCTCTCCTCTCCTTTTCTCTCCATAATCTCCAGTAATATCATAAATCCGACCCAGATGACATAGCCTACCTGTAGCCCTACTACTTCAGAACCGGATGGAGAGAGAGCAATGAGCCGTAGTTTGCTGGTGTCACTTGTCTGTTTGCTCATCTGTGCATCAACGATCACTCCCGCGCTGGCGTCTCAGGCCCAGGGGGCCCATGATCAACGCCGCGTTGTGGTCTTCCGTCACCTGAGGCTTGGTGAGATGTCACTTGGTATGATATTGCACAACGTTGACCTTGACTGGTCTGACAGTATTGAACAGCGAATTGAGGGGTTTTTCGGGACAGCAGGGCTTGGCGGGTTCAGGGGACGAGGGCTTGTAGCGGCTATCGTTGACCGGCCCAGTGATCTGGCCCCCCTGTCAAGCCCACAGGATCCCTCACTAATCGTGGTCAACCTCAACGGTGTGGAGGACATCACTGTCTGGCTTTGGCAGCGGTGGCTTGATGAGACGGAATACAGATTAACAGAACCCTTTAGCCAGGGGGTTACCCTCTACTTGGGCTGGATACTGACGGACTTCCTGCCCCCGCGTTTCGATGGGCCCGACTCCGAGGAAGACCAGGATCCCCGTCGAGTTGCCGCGATTCTCCATCTGCTCTACCCCGATCAGGCCGATGTATTGAACCTTGCCCATGATATTGCTGCCTACCTGGAGGGACCCAGGGGGGAACCAGCAACCTTCGCTGAGTTCCTGCTCTCAGCGGCCGCTCAGGGCGAGGAGCGCCGGGGTGAGGCGTTGCAGGTTTGGGAGGATGGAGAACTCCCGCCGGAGGTTGCCTTCTGGACTGGGGGATCCTTTGATTGGCAGTCCCAATGGCATCACCCCTATCAGTTGACAGATGACGCAGTAATTGAGGTGGCATGCAATTACAGGCGCCTGCAACTGAGTAAGGCAGAGACCGTGCTACGGGCCGGGGACCTCTACTTACCCCTCTCCAAGATTATCAGGGCTCTACCAGGACTGAAGCAACGGTATCAGGATGACGGTTCTGTGGCAGTTGACGATGGGTGGTCTGGGCGCTCCATCGTAATCCCAAGGCCCCCAGAGAGGGGAGAACCCCATTACTGGTACACCGTTGACCAGGAACTCAAGCTGGTTCACCCGGCTCCCCTTACGAATGACAGCGGGGAGCTGCTGGTCCCCCTCTACTTTATTGCGGCGGCCCTCGGCGCGGGTATCGATCTCAATCCTGTTACAGGGCTTGTTGATATCCTGTGGCCGGTGAAGCAGCCTTCACTCAGTCCGTGGCCTGGGGTGAACCACAGTGAAGGCTCTCAAGGGGAGAGGGTAGTGGGGGCTAGAGATGCCTACCTTACCTTTGACGACGGTCCCACAAGGGGGACAACCGACAGAATCCTGGAGATCCTGGCTGATGCTGAGGTCAAAGCTACATTCTTTCCAATTGCTGAAAGAATTCTCTACTACCCGAGCCTGGCCTGGCAGGTGGTAAGGGGTGGGCATACCATTGGAAATCACAGCTACGACCACAGGGCAGACGTCATCTACAGGTCACCTCAGGCCTTCATCGAGTCCCTGGAGATGGCCAACAAGGTATTTGAGAGAATATTAGGGCTTTCTACCAGGATAGTACGGCCCCCAGGTGGCTCTGGTTCACATTTTACTGAGGATTATTGGGATGCCGTAGCTTCCGCGGGGTATCGTGTCTTTGACTGGACAATCAGCTCCGCTGACAGCGCCTATCCCAGGCCACCTGCAGGGCGGATCCTGGACCGGATTGCTGATGCGGTGGTTAGAGACAGGGGTGGCCGCCATCCCATCATTCTAATGCACGACGGGCCGGTCCACGACACAACCATTGAGGCCCTTCCCCTGGTAATCCAGTTCCTGAAGGAGCGCGGGTTTAATCTCTCTGGGTTGGACAGCCTTGTTGGTCCTTAGCTCCGAAAATCCTTGACATGGCTCATGGGTTAGCGTAATATTATGGTAAATATATGAAGGTAGATGCGGCAGATGGCCGCAGAGTAAACTTAATAGGCGTAGGAAACCAAGGATCGCTGAGTCCCTAGATCTAGGGAGTGGGGGACCCAATTAACTGGGGTGAATCCGTCTGCAGCGTCGGTAGTGCAAGGACGCAGATAAAGCCGTTGCAGCGGTAGGGCTATCTTTTCAGCCCGAACCCGTCAGCTAACTCCGCAAGCGTGGAAAGGGGTTTCTGCAGTCAAGCCATTTTGGCAAGACACCAGGGCGTACCAGATTGATTGGTGTTGATGCCATCAGCGGTTTGCTTGAGCTAGCCCTTTCCAGAGCGGAAAGGGTTTTACTATTTGAGAGGAGGAAGATGAATGGCTAGCGACTTCAACAGTGGCGGCGGCAGTAGACCACCGCAACCGCCCAGGGGCATTAGGCCCGAGATGCCCGATTTTTCCAGAATGCGCCTCCCAGTCTCCATTGGGAGGGGGATCCTGCTCGGGGCGTTGGCGCTCATTGTCCTGTGGGCGGCAACAGGCATCTACAGCGTTCAGACAGGCGAGCAGGGGGTTGTCAGGCGTTTTGGAGAGGTTGTGGCAATAACTCAGCCTGGCCTCCACTATCACTGGCCGGCGCCCATTGAGACCGTTGTGACCCCTAAGGTAACTGAGGTGAGGCGGATTGAGATTGGATTTAGAACCATTGACGTGGGCCCGCCCGCCAGGTATCAGGATATACCCCACGAAACCAAGATGCTGACGCGGGATGAGAACATTGTCGACGCTGAGATCATCATTCAGTACAAGATTGGTGATGCCGAGAAGTTCCTCTTCAACGTCCGCAACCCAGAACAGGTCCTCAGGCATGGGGCAGAGGCTGCCCTTCGTGATGTTGTGGGTCGAACCACTATTGACGAGGTCCTCACCACAGGAAAGGCCCGTATTCAGGTGGAGACCAAAGACCTCCTTCAGGGGATTGTGGACGACTACGGGATGGGCGTCATTATAATCGCCGTCCAACTCCAGGACGTTCATCCCCCAGAAGAGGTATCACAGGCCTTCAAGGATGTGGCCAGTGCCAAAGAGGACAAGAGCCGTCTCATCAATGAGGCCCAGGGATACTATAACGAGTTGATCCCACGGGCCAGGGGTGAATCCGCGGCAATCATTCGTGAAGCAGAGGGATATGCTCAGGCGCGGGTGGCAAGGGCCCAGGGTGATGTCAGTAGGTTCGAGGCCATGCTGGCAGAGTACGAGAATGGCAACCAGGAGGTCACCCGGACCCGTCTCTATCTCGAGCTGATGGAGGAGATCCTTCCAGACATGAAGGTTCTGATTGTGGCCGATTCTGACGGGGTTCTGAAGTTTCTACCAATCAATGAGTACCTGACAGGAGGTGGGGGCCGATGAGAGCGTCAACATGGATTCCATTGATCATTATCGCGCTGATAGTGGCTGTTGCCTACAGCCAGACCGTGGTGATTGTTGACGAGACCCAGCAGGTGGTGATTACAGAGTTTGGTAAGCCAATCAAGGTCATTGAAGACCCTGGGTTGACCTTCAAACTCCCCATCATCCAGGAGGCGCACTACTTCGAGAACAGGCTTCTGGAGTATGATGCTGAGCCTACTGAGGTCATTACCGCTGACAAGAAGACAATGGTGCTGGACAACTATGCCCAGTTTCGGATTGTTGACCCCCTTCTCTTCCTGCAGACTGTGGCAACAGAGGGCGGGGCCCAGTCCCGGCTGGATGACCTTATCTACTCTGAGATTCGGGTAGAGGTTGGTCGCTTCGTGCTCCATGAGATTGTGGCAACCCACAGGCGCCAGATCATGGCTGAGGTGACCCAACGCTGCGATGAACTGGCCAGAGAATTCGGCATGGAGGTAGTCGATGTCCGTATAAAGCGGGCAGACCTGCCACCCGAGAATGAGCAGGCTGTATTCGACCGCATGGAGGCTGAGCGCGGTCGCGAAGCCAAGAAATATCGTTCAGAGGGGCAGGAGGAGGCGGCCAAGATCAGGGCTGATGCCGACAAGGAGAGCCAGATCCTCCTGGCGGAGGCCTACAAGGCGGCTGAGGAGATACGGGGCTCCGGTGATGCGGAGGCCATAAGGATCTACGCCGATGCCTTCAACAAGGACCCTGAGTTTTACAGCTTCATCAGGTCCCTTGACGCCTATCGCGTTTCTCTGCAGGGTGAGAAGGTGCTGGTCCTGTCGCCTGAACAGTCAAGCTTCCTTCAGTACTTCCTATCCCCCACGGGGGGGCAGTAGATTCAAGAATAGACACTCTTACCAAAGGGGGCCCCTCCTTGAGGGGCTCCCCTCCCTATTTTGGGTAAATCAGCCCTCAGCAGCCCCGAAAGGGGTTTGACCCTCTCTTCAAGAAATCCATTGTGAGTAGGGAGATACATTATGGTTGAGAATAGGGTTGACAGTGCTCCGGTAGGGTGGTATATTATTCCTTGGTTTAGCATACCCCTAGGGGTATGCTGTTGTTGCGAGTTGTTGCGAGGGAGGTTGGGCCTATGAGCAAACTGCCTGATGTAGAGGTCGTAAACCCCTGTGACCTGGCGGACGAGGAGATGAAGCCGCTGATCCGGCGGTTGAGGAGAATTGAGGGCCAGGCCCGGGGGCTGCAGCGCATGCTCCTTGAACAGCGAGACTGTGAGGAGGTAATCATCCAATTGGCAGCGATGCGGGCCGCCCTCAACAAGGTGGGGATGTCCATTGTAGGCAATTACATGGAAGGATGCCTCCGTGATGCCATTGAGGAAGGTAAGAGCGGGCGTGAATCCGTGGATAAGGCCATAGAGATCCTCATGAAACTGTCGTGATTTCCACCCCTTGGTGCAGGTATTCGCCGGAGTGTGGACAAAACTAAAAAAAGCACTGGAGAATGCCGGCTTCTGGCATACCAGAATTAAGATCTGGAGAGGGGATCACTTTGATGAAACTGATTGTGGCTATTGTATCGGCTGGGGACGAGGAGGAGCTTCGCAAGGCCTTCGTGGGATCTGAGATACCCTTTACGGAATTGGATGGCACTGGTGGGTTCCTCAGAAACGACAAGCCCATCTTCATATCGGGGGTACCCGCCGACAGGTTGGAGGAAGCCCTCGAGATTATCGAGGAGACCTGCTCGGCAGAGGAAGAGGTTTCTGTCCATGACGCGGCCATTGCTCATCTGCCCGACCCCGTTGTTGTGGGTGGCGCTGTAGTCTTCATCATCGATATCGAAGCCATCCATAGGTTCTAGAGAATACTCCCGTTGTGAGGTGACCTGAGAGGCATGACTGCACATAAGGTAGGAGCAGCAGAGAGTAGCAGTACATACGATGTGGTGATAGTGGGAGCGGGTCCAGCAGGATTGGCTGCCGCCCTCTACGCCGCGCGGGCAGATCTCAACACGGTTGTGTTGGAGAAGGGCGCTCCTGGAGGCAATGCCGCCCTGACCTCTGTCATTGAGAACTACCCAGGTTTTTCCGAGGGAATAATGGGACCGGACCTGACCAGGAAGATGGTGGATGGTGCCGAGAGATTTGGGGCAAAGCTGGACTATGCTGAGGTTCTGGCCATTCATGATGTCGGTGCTGACATCAAGAGGGTTGCGGCCCGGGGCAAGGACTTCTCCACTAGAAGCATCATTGTGGCAACTGGATCCAGCCCAAGGAAGCTGGGGGTCCCTGGCGAAGAGAGGCTCACAGGTAGAGGGGTATCCTACTGCGCCACCTGTGACGGGGCCTTCTTCAGGGGGCGGGATGTTATTGTAGTTGGTGGTGGAGATTCCGCTGTCGAGGAGGCAATCTTCCTGACCAAGTTCGCCAACAGGGTGACAATTGTCCATCGCCGTGACGAGCTGCGAGCTACTAAGTCCGTTCAGAACCGGGCCTTTGACAACGAGAAGGTCGATTTCCTTTGGAGTAGCGAAATCAGGGAGATCAGGGGCGAGAACTCCGTGGAGTCCGTTGTTATACAAGAAAGGAAGACGGGCGCTGAAATAGAGGTCGCAGCACAGGGAGTCTTTATCTATGTAGGGAACAACCCCAATACTGGTTTCCTGAAAGATGTTGTGGATCTTGATGACAGAGGCTATGTCATTACCACAGACGATGTGCAGACCAGTACTGGAGGGATATTCGCTGCCGGTGATGTTCGCCAGAAGCACCTGCGCCAGGTGGTTACTGCCACAGCCGATGGGGCGCTGGCGGCTGTCAGGGCCGAGCAGTATATTGCCGAGGGATCCTGATCGGATTATCAACGATGTAATAGTGGGATTGAGGAGGTCAGAACAGTGAGCGCGAACATTATGGAAGCAACGGATGCCAATTGGAAGGACGAGGTATTGGAGTCAAGCGAACCTGTGCTGGTAGACTTTTGGGCGGTCTGGTGCGCGCCTTGTCGGATGGTGGCGCCAGTTGTCGAGGCCATAGCCGAGGAGTACAGCGGGAAGCTAAAGGTGGTCAAGCTTAACGTTGATGAGAACCAGCAGACCGCCGTCAAGTATCAGGTCATGAGCATTCCGACCCTTGCCTTTTTTAACGACGGCCAACTGGTCAAGACCGTTGTCGGTTTCAGGCCCAAGGAAGAGCTAGCAAAGGAAGTAGACCAGGTGATATCTCAGTAACAAAGGTTAAACTGAGACTTACGCTGTTGAGAGGTTGGCGTCCCTGCCAGCCTCTTTTGCCCTGTCTCATGATCCTTGTAGAGACCAGGAGGGTTTTCAGTGACGGTAACACTAGACCAGGTGAAGGCAACACCTACGGTAGACACATTCATTAAGCGCGGCGATGAGCTGATGGCCACCATCGGGTACACGGAGCACAGCTTTCGTCATGCTAAGCTCGTCTCAAGCATTGCTTCCAACATCCTCCAACGCCTGGGGTTTCCAGCTCGAGACGTTGAGATGGCCGCAATTGCCGGATACCTCCATGACATCGGGAACTGTGTTGGCCGTGCTACTCACGCCCAGAATGGCGCCTTAATCTCTTTTCAGTTGCTGCGAGAAATGAACATGGATAATGACGAAGTGGCAAGTATTGTAGGCGCTATCGGAAACCACGAGGAGAGGGAGGGGGGGCAGCCGGTAAACAACATATCCTCCGCCGTTATCTTGGCGGACAAGTCCGATGTTCATCGGTCCAGGGTCAGGAATCAGGACCCGGCTACCTTTGACATCCATGACCGTGTAAACTACGCCGCCAAACGGTCGTTTGTCCGCGTAGACGAGCGCAAGAAACTGATCACCCTGGAGCTGGAGATTGATACCAAGATATCTCCGGTAATGGACTACTTCGAGATATTCCTCTCGCGAATGGTGATGTGCAGGCGAGCCGCCAACTTCCTGGGGTGCGAGTTTGAGCTAATGATAAACGACGTCAAACTCCTGTGAAGGGTGCTTGGGGCTGATCAGGCAGCTTACTCAAATTGACAACCATTGCAGGCTGTGAATATAATTAGTCTGTGTCAATAGCGGACAAGCTTTTCGCACTCAACAAGCGATAGGGAGTGGAGATGAATGCGGAGAAGAACTCCAACCTTTTACCGGTTTACGATAGCTATCATTCTGATGGTGGTTGTGGCCGGTACTTATTATTTTTCCTTCCAGAGGCCGATTCTGGGCGAGATTAAGCAGGGGCTTGATCTTCAGGGTGGAACCAGGCTTGTGTTGCAGGCCTTTGATGCCCCTGACCGACCAGTGACTCAGGACCGGTTGCAGGCCACGGTTGGGATCATCAGGGACAGGGTTGACAGCCTTGGACTCTCGGAGCCCAACATTGCTCCGGTCATTGGAGAAAAACGCATTATTGTTGAATTGGCGGGAGTCAGCCAGGACGAGGCTCGGGACATCGTGTCCATTGCGAACCTTGAGTTCAGAATGCCTGATCCCGTTACAGAGAGTATTATCTCCCAGGTGTATTCAACTGGGGGGGGACCTGCCGATGTCATAGAGCAACTCAATCAGGATGACTGGTACGCCAACCACGAGGGTAAGGGCGGTCTCGTCATTAGTGGTAAGGACCTCATTAAAGCCGAAGCCACCTTCAGCCAACGTAACAATGAGCCCATTGTGGCCCTGGAGCTTTCAAAAGAGGGCCAGGATGCCTTTGGCGAGGCAACAACCCGGGCGCTGAACCGGCCAATTCTCATTGTCCTTGACGGGCGGGTGCACTCTGCTCCCTTTGTCAGTGAACCTGGTATTCGCGAGCCGATAATTACCTTCCCCAGCGTTAGGAGCACGGCGGGAAGCGATGACAGCAGCGGTGGTCTCCTGAACCGGCTTATTCCCGGCGGGGAGGGCGCCAGGGGCGATGACAACATCAAGCAAGCGGTGCGGCTGGCTGCCATTCTCAACACCGGTGCCCTGCCCCTGGAGCTGAAGATTGTGGAGGTACGCGAGGTTAGCGCTTCCCTTGGGCAGGATTCAATCCAGGCGTCGAAGGCGGCAGGGCTGATTGGCATTGCCGCGGTTGTTTTATTCATGATAGTCGCCTATCGGCTATCAGGGCTCCTTGCCAACCTTGCCCTCACGGTCTACGTTTTCCTTGTGCTCTTTACTCTCTGGCAGCTAAATGCCGTGATAACTCTACCGGGCGTAGCTGGCCTCGTTCTCAGTATCGGCATGGCTGTTGATGCCAATGTCATTATTTTCGAAAGGATTAAGGAAGAGATCCGGAACGGCCGGACCTTGGCCTCTGCAGTAGAGGCTGGATTCCAGAGGGCTTTCCGGACCATTCTTGACTCAAACGTGACAACCCTGATTGCCACTGGTGTCCTTTACCGGTTCGGTACCGGGCCAGTCCGCGGCTTCGCGGTGACACTGTCAATTGGTATCATAGCTAGTATGTTAACGGCGGTTGTCGTCACCAGGTACCTGTTGCGGGCCTCTGTTGGGTCCCGGTTGCTGCCAAACGCCAGGTTGTTCTTTGGTATAGGGGGAGAGGCCAAATGAGAGAAATCGATTTCATCGGTAGAAGCCGTCTCTGGTATATAGTCTCAGCTACCCTCGTTATTGTCAGCCTGATTGCCCTGGTTGGGCAGGGGATCGCCACCGGCCAGGCCCTCAACCTCGGTATTGATTTCACCGGGGGCAGCATCTATGATTTGGAGTTTGACCAGGTCGTCGCTCCTGCCGAGGTTCGTGCCATCCTGGCCAACATTGACCTTGAGAAATCAGTGATCCGGGTTAGCCCCGCCGACCCGAAACAGGCCTTCCTGAAGACGGAGTTTCTTGATGACGATCAAGAGGCGCGGATGTTTTCAGCTTTAAAAGCAGGGATCGGCGAGTTCGAGCAGCTCCGATCAGAGCGGGTTGACGCGGTGATCGGTAGCGAGCTGTTGCTGAATGCGCTCATTGCCCTGATTATAGCTGGCATCGCCATGGTCGCCTACATTACCTGGAGGTTTGAGTACCGCTTCGCCATCGCGGCCATTGTTGCCCTGCTGCACGACTCCATCATCACCCTGGGGGTATTCTCAATCCTGGGTGTGGAGATTACCAGCGCTTTCGTTGCTGCTATCCTCACGATTATCGGTTATTCGGTCAACGACACCATTGTCATCTTTGACCGGGTTAGGGAGAACCTTAAGGGGACCAAGCGAGGGAATGAGGGCGCTGTTGTAAACAGGAGTTTAAATGAGACCCTTGTCCGCTCCATTAACACCTCGGTAACAACCTTCCTTGCCGTTTCGGCCATCTACATCTTTGGTGGCGCTACCATTAGAGATTTTGCTCTGGCGCTCCTGGTCGGCGTACTTCTGGGAACCTACTCGTCTATTTTTGTGGCAAGTCCGCTGTGGGTCAGTTGGCGTAATTACAGCTACGAGAAGGCAACCGCAAGGTAGCAGGTGCACAAAGGTAGGAGGTAGCCTCAGGGGTAACGGTAACGGTGTTGTACATGGCCGCATAACCTGTTACAGTTACATTGACAATAGACGTTCTTTGAACCCGGGAGCCATCATCTCCCGGGTTCAAGTGTCTTCAGGGCCTCTGCAAATGAAAGTCTTTATCAACGATCTGCAAGCCTGCCTGCAGTTGCAGGTAGCTGTGAAGGGTGATTTGCTGTGACTAGTGAAGAGTGGGAGGTAAGGCACAGAAAGGGCGAGGTCGGCGCTCTTTGGGGGATTGTAGGCAATGGGGTGCTGGCGGCAGGCAAGCTGATGGCAGGTGTATTTGGCCACAGTACTGCCCTTGTAGCAGACGGGATCCACACCTCTGCTGACGCGCTGTCCTCGGTTGTGGTCCTGGTGGGTATCAGGGTGGGCAAGCAACCTGCCGATGCTGATCATCCCTACGGGCATGGTCGAGCGGAGTCCATTGCTGCCAAGATCGTCGCCCTTCTCTTAGTTGTGGCGGGAGCCAACACTGGTTGGCAGGCTATTGACGCCCTGATTAGAGGGGTCAACCACTTACCGGGGGCGGTGGCTCTATGGGTTGCTTTGATCTCGGTTGTCCTCAAGGAGGGCATGTTTTGGTACCATCACCGCCTCGGCAAGGAAATCAACTCAAAGGCCATGCTGATACATGCCTGGGAGCACAGGTCTGACGCCCTTTCATCGCTCTGCGCTGCCGCGGGAGTGGCAGGGGCCCGGGCCGGACTTCTCTGGCTGGATCCGGCTGCCGGTATAGTCGTTGCTCTATTTGTGATGCGGATCGGGATCAGTCTCTCCATTGAGGCGTTCCATGAGCTAATGGACAGGCAGATTGATGACGAAGCCGTGAATCAGGTCTGCAGTACAGTACGGTCGATAGAGAGAGTTAGTAAGATAGACAGGATACGGATCAGGGAGGCGGGTCCGTACGTCATTGTCGACATAGAGATTGGCATACCAGCAGACATAAGCGTTGCGGAGGGACACACCATCGCCCATGAAGTGGAGAGCGCTGTCAAGGGTAAGCATCAGCGGGTTCGCAGTGTTATGGTGCATGTTAACCCTGTGGATCAGGGGGTTGTTAAGTGCTCACGGGCCTGAGCTATCAGGCGTTCTACCTTTTGCCTCAGGTCGATACTGGGATTAAGGGTCAGAACATGCTCCCAGTGTTCAATAGCCCCTTCATAGTCCTCAAGGGCATTGGCCAAAAACACCCCATAGTTTAATCTGGCGTTGATAAAATCCGGTTCCAATGCTATGGCATCCGCGAAGCCAGTTAAGGCCATATCGTTATCTCCCATGTAGTAGGCGGCTGTCGCCCTATCTACGATGACCGGTACAATGCCGGGCTGAATCTCAAGGCTTCTGTTGTATGCCTCAATTGCCTTCTCAAAGTATGGGTTAGCAACGTCAGCCAGGCCGGAGGCGAATTTATAGTGGCTGCCGATGTCGTAATAGGTGTTACCCAATGCTGTCCACAGGGCTGCATCGGCTTCATTGGCCTCCAACTGGCCCGTCAGGGATGAGGCCTTTGATAGCAGTGCCTGTAGCTCCTGATCGGTGCTGGCGTCCTGGTGAGTGGGTATCTCTCCCCCTAGTGAGCCGAGGTTAACAAAGAGCATGAAGACAAACATTATCATCGCGCCTGCTATAAAGCCAACAAAGAACCCGCGAGGGGTAATGGCGTTGGGGGTTGTCGCTGCAGGAAACACGGAACCAGACCTCTTCATCCGGGACTTTCTACCCACGGAAACACTCCCTCCCCTGTTTTCACATAACACGAATCGATCAGAGTCTCGCAACATTCATGATAACTTTATCACAGATTTATCAATCATGCACTTAGTTGCAGTAGAGGTTTCCCCTGATTACTGATATCGGAAGTGAACCGTGGTTAAACTATATACCTGGACGGAGACACCATGGGCCGCGCTTATGCCTGGCCCTTTTAATGTGGAGGAGGCAGTTAATGAAGGCCTACAATGATCTGGTGAGGCACCCCGGCAACCAGGGGCTCTTTCGTGTGATAGAGATGGCTGTTCTCAGCACTCTCAATGGTCAGCCCATTCACTTTCACGCTGAGGGCCTAAGGGGTACAGGGAAGACAACAATAATCCGGGGGGCTAAGACAGTACTACCGAGAATACAACGGATACGGGGCTGCATCTATAACTGCGACCCGAAGGCGCCTCAGTGCCCAGAACACCGGGATTTAGATCCAGAGGAGATCCTGCAGCTTGGAGCGGAGTGGGTTGATATGCCCTTTGCGGAGATATCACACTCCGCAAAGATCGGCACAATAGCGGGGAGCATTGACCTGGCACGGATTACTGATAGACGCAGTCCTGAGGCAGCACTGCTGGCTGGTAGCATTCCCCGGGCCAATCGCGGTATTCTTTTTGTTGACGAGATAAACAGACTGGCGGACACTGCCCCGGATATCGCTGATATCCTCCTTGATGTAATGGGCACCAAGCCGGGCCGGATCCAGATAGAGGAGGCGGGATTACCTACCGTTAGCCTTCCCGTCAAGGTCTCGGTCTGGGCTGCCTCGAACCCTGATGAAGATCCAGGGCCTCTCCAGGAGATCCGGAGGCAGTTGGCGGACAGGTTTGACTTTGCCGTTGATATGCAGCGCCCGCGTAAGGCCATTGTGGTGAGGTCCATACTTGACCAGATGGAGGGGTTGATATCCAGTCCTACCAGGCATGAGTTAGAGTGGGAGGTTGCGCGAATGGGAGTGGGAGGATTTTCCCCAGTCGAAGGATCCCATGGGGACCTCAATTCATCACAACAGACCAGCTCGGAGGCGGGACGGCTTTCAGATCTCCTCCGGGTCAGGGCGGAGGGTTTTCCTTCAGTAGAGGTACCAGAGAAGGTTAAGAGCCTGATCTCAGACCTCTATGTAAACTACGACATTGAGAGTATCAGGGCGGCCGAAGGTCTCTATCTGGGAGTGAAGACTGCTGCTTTACTTGACGGTCGCCACAGAGCATCAGTAGGGGACCTCCTGGAAGTAGCCCCCCTTGCCCTTCAGCATCGCGTGCCCTACAGGGCCTTCACCGACATCCTGGCCTACCTCCGCGGGATCAACACAGAGAGCCGGGAAGGAACCGGGGTTTCAGGCCCCGGTGGAGTGGAGGAGACGAAGCCAGTAGTTAGTGGAGCTGACAGCCAGAGTCAGCATGCCCCGGCGACGGGTCTCCTGGAGGGGGCTAGCGGGCAGGAGCACCAGGGGGCAGATTCGGCAGACGAAGATGGTTCTGGGTCTGACGGTCACAGAGAAGCACCCGGTCTGCCAGGGGAGCCTGAACGACAGGAAAGGCCAGGCGGCTTCTCTTGGGGTGACCTCTTCCACAAAGCCCGCGGCAGTCTCTTCCCAGATCCAAGAGGGGGTAGGCAGTCAGCGCAGAGCCCCACCGGTGGGGCTTTGCAGTCCTCAGCAGCCGGCTCCAGCCTGGGGAACTCCAAAGCCGGGCTACAGGGAGCGAGGGGGGGCGCTGGCCTGGGAGAGAATGCTGGTTCCGCGGCTCAAAGCCAAGCGCGCTACAGTGGCGGCTCTGGGAGGGCTCCAGTTCAGGTATCTGGATGTGATGAGGCAGTTCGCGCTCCCAGTTCTCCTGCCAGGCGTCTTGTAGATCTGTCGAGGGACAGCATCCTGACACCCGGTGCTCCCCGGGGTACATAAGATGCGCGCTATCAACGGTAAGTCAGCAGAGGAACGGGGGGGGCCCTTGCCCGGCGGTGGTTTTCGAGCGAACTTGGCCCCGCCCCGCGAGAGCGCGGTAGAGTTGTGGTGGCAGAGGTGCAATGAACTGGCTGCTATGCTCGATGCAGGACAGGGGGTTCGCGTTGGCGATACAGCCGTTGTATCGCGACGGGTTCACACCATTGTCCCAGATAGGCCCGGGGAGGTGCAGGTTGTCTCCAAGGCCGATGCCGGGCAGGTGTTCTATGGACGCAAGCACCGTAACGAGGTAGTCCATGTTGATCTCTTCCATGACCTTGGTGATCTGGATCCTGGGCGGGTAGCCATTGCCATCGCTCACGCTGTTGCCTGGTATCAAGGGGACATAGAGGGGCATTATTGTGGAGGTGAAGGCAGCGTCGACATGGGGCCAGGGCACCGGGAAAGTGGCGGTTTTAGTGTGGCATCACAGCTCAATTTGACCGATGTTCAGACTGCCTTGGGCGGCGGTCGCGTCACAGGTGACCTCAGTCGGGGAAGGACCCAGACCCTTCGCAATTCCCATAGGAACCATGTGCATCTTACCTTCGTCTTAGAGCCAGTTCATACACCGCTCATTTTCTACATGGTTCATGCCTGTGAGGAGGTTGTTGTTCAGTCAGGATTAGACCTTCGCAGTATCAATGAGGTAGTGGTGGAGGCCGGCGAGGGTGATGGAAGGCTAGACCTGTCGAAGTACAGGAGCAACTCAGACAGCCACATCAGGGAAGTACAACAGGCCGAAGGGGAGATCCAGGACGGTTCAAGAGGCGAACCTTCAAGGGAACCTTCGTTAAGTGACGATACTGCCGACCTGCAGTCCGAACCGGCTGAAGAGAGAGACGAGTTTGAGGAGGGGGCCTCTCATGGGCTCTGGGGGCGCTCCGACGCCCTGAGCCTTGCCCTTGACCTGGCCCAGAGTCAAGGCGGTATCGAGAGTCTATCAGAGCTTATGAATTCCATCGAAGAGGCAGGGCCCTGGGAGGAGCTTAAACTCAGCAGCCGCGCCAAACTCAGGCGGTCCATTAGTGAACTGGAGAAGAGGGGGCTTGTGGAGAGGCGCTGGGGCCAAGTTCACTTCACAGACAAAGGGAAGCGGTTTGCCGATTTCGTCAGAACCTATTGCCGCGAGCTTGAGGCCAAACTGCGTCAGATGGTTCGAAAGCTGCCTGGACCAACTAACCTCAGGGACGGCAGTGACAGTCAGAGTCACCGGGACTATAGGCGGAGCTCGTCACGGCGGCGGATTGTTGATCTTGGGTCAACGGCCAACTCTGGAGACCTTGCGGTTCCAGAGACAATAACCGCTGCTATCAAGCGTTCCTTCCTTGAGGATGACACTGGAGGTACCGTGAAATGGCGGGTATCTCGCAGAGACCTGAAGGTCTTCGACAGGCGGATGCCCGAACCCGTAAACCTCTGCCTTGTGCTGGATGCCAGCGCAAGCATGGCTGGAAAGCGACTTGAGGCTGCCCGCTATTTGGCGGCGCACCTCCTGCTGTCAACCAGGGACCGCGTCAGCGTCATCATCTTTCAGGAGGACAGTAGTAAGGTCTACGTCCCTTTCACAAGGGACTATCCCGAGGCGGAGCGCAGGCTCAATGCAATCAAGCCCCTTGGGTTGACGCCCCTTGCCCACGGCATCACCACTGCTCTTGACTATGTGTTAAAGGTGAGGGCGCGAAACCCGCTAATCGTGCTGATTACCGATGGAATCCCAACGGTCCCGAAGTGGTCTACCAACCCTATGGAAGACGCCAGGCAGGCCGCGCGCCAACTTCGCCAACACCGGGTTCGCACCGCCATTATCGGCCTGGAGCCTAACAGGCGCTACCTGGATCAGTTGGCCAGTAACTGCAAAGGGACTCTCTATGTCGTCGATGAACTGGAGTCCAGGGCAATGGTGGACATCGTGGAGAAGGAGCGCCAGAAGCTGTCCCTCCGATGAGGCCAGGGGTCACTACCAATCAAGGAGGCGTCTTTCTCCCTCAAGTTGCCGGATCTCTGTAACATCCTGGGAGACCTCAATGACACCCCTGTAGCGCCCATCGTTATCTCTCACCGCGAAGTACCTGATGAGGATGAAACGCCCATCCATCTCAAGCCAGAATTCAGCCTTATTCTTGGTCCCCCTTTTAAACTCGTTGACGATTTTCTCCACAACGCCGACGCTGTCCGGTGGATGGCAGTTTTGAACCTTCCTTCCAATAATCGCCGGGCTGCGGGGGAAGATGCGTTCAGCCCCCTGGGAGTAGTAGCGTACCTCGTTCTCCGCGTTGACATAGGTGACATCAACGGGGAGATGAGTCAGAACCAGGTTCACCTCATCGGCGGTGAGTCGTCCCATGTCAAGTCGCAGGGCTCGCGTGTCCGCCGGCTTTGTTGGCGCTCCTCCCTGCTGACCCCCGGCCATGCGTTCCCGGGCCTGCCACTGATCACCGGGTTTAACCAGGGTGTACCCAATCTCCTCTTCACCGGACTTCACTTGGCCCCACTCAAGCTCGCTAAGGGTATCCAGGGCCATGGGAAACAGGATGTTCTCTTCCTTGTAGATCATGTCGCCCACCATGTCCAGTACTGGGGGGCCATCGGTAAGAATGCTCTCCAGATCGCAGGCGGCAACGGCTCGGCTGAGTTTCTTGATGGCAGCGCGAATGTCGTCATGCAGCGCCCACATCACCTTTGGGGGGCCCTCGACACCGTGGCGCTCAAGGAAGGGGAAGAGATGGTTCTCTTTGCGCAGGTAGTGCTTGTGGATCTCACCAAGGGCCGTCACCTTGTCGCCGATGGCCGGGCAGTAGTCTCTCTGCCGACTCTCATTAGCCTCCTCTGATACCTCTTGAAGCAGCTCCCTCAGGGCTGTGATCACCTTTGTGATGGCCTCGTTTTCCAGGCGCATTGTGTGAACCGGATGCCCGGGCACCAGTTCTGGGGGTTGCTGGTCGCTGAGGGATTCCTCGAATACGGCGACATGAACATCGCACAGGCGTTTAACCTCTTGTTCTGGGAGTCCCTCCGCTATTAACTGGCTCTCAATGGCGGCGATCTCTGAAGGGCTCACGTTCTGGAGCAGTTTGGCGAATTGGCTCTTAACGGCGTCGACGTCAGCCCCGGTATGGAGATCCTTGATAATGCCTCTTAGTAGCTCCTTGCGTTTCTCCTTGGAATCCAGCAGTTCAGACATGCTATTCCTCCTTCTGGGGATCTAGGGGCAGTCTTCCCTCAGGTTGGCAACGGGATACGCGCCAAGGGGTTCAGGAGATCATTGGTGACACCCTGTCTTACAGATATTGCCGAGGGGGCACTGCCGGCACAGCGGCACGGACTTTCGACAGAAGTTCTTGCCGAGAGACACCAGCAGGGCATGGAAATCCTGGTATAGATCTGGATCTGGGGGCAGGATCTCCATCAGCCGCTGGCGCAGCGACTGGTAGTCGGTGCCAAGGGACTCCAGCCCCAGGCGGCTGAAGATTCGCAGCGTATAGGCGTCAATGACAAAGCTGGGTTGCTTGGCTCCATACAGGATGATACAGTCAGCGGTCTCGGGGCCGATGCCCCAGACACCGAGGAGTTGACGACGCAGCTCTTCAAGGGGAGTAGATAGCAGGGAGTCGAGGTCGTTGCCGTGTTGCCTGATGACGAATCTGGCTAACTCCTTTAGTTTGCGGGCCTTGGCGTTGTAGTATCCTGTGGGCTTCACCAGGTGAGACAGGGACTCCTGGCTCATCCCATCAATTACCTCGAAACTCAGGGCCCCCTGGCAGTGAAGGTTGTCAATGGCCTTCTCGACATTGCGCCATGAGACCGCCTGAGTGAGAACGGCGCCAACCATCATCTCCGTAACGGTGTCCGCGGGCCACCAATGCTGGGGCCCGAACTCTGCCAAGAGGAGGTCATACAGCTTCATCAACCTGGTTTCCATGATTGCTTGCTCCTTTCGTTCATCCACCACACTAATCATTGTACAGGAAGTTAGTCGCTTCATCATACCCATTTAGCGACGTCTATCTCCGGGCCAGGCTAACTACTGTTTTGGTCTCTTCTCGCTTCAGTTCCAAGCAGCCGTGGGTCGTCAGAGCGACAATGCTCGGTGCAGGATTTCCCCCAGTTTGGGCGAAAAAGTTGAGAGGGAGGTGGAGCATTTGATTCTTGTATTGTTCTTGATAGTGATCGTCCTTGTGGCGATATTCGCTGTTCAAAACAGTGGTACCATCAGTGTTGAATTCATGACCTGGAGTCTTGAGACTTCCAAGGTCATAGTGGTTCTAGCCGCAATGATGCTGGGGGCCCTATTGACGGCCGTATACGGAGCGATTAGACGAGTCCAGCACCTGATCCGAATCCGTGAATTGAGGAAGGAGATTAACGAGTCTCAGGCCAAGGTTCGCCGGATGGAGCAGGAACGAGATGCCGCTATCGATAAGCTGAGCCAGCAGGTTGCGGCAACGCGGAAGGCCGAGGCAAAACTTAGAGGGCTTGCTAAGCTCCAGGATCAGGAGGGCCAGGAAAACCGGGACAGCGGCAGCGATAGCCAGGGCCAGGGGGACACTGGTGCCGGCCAGCAGGTTCCTGGCGAGAAGCCAGGAGAAACAGAAGAGCCGGGTTCCGCCGCCATTGAAGGCACTATTACTGATGACAACAAAGAGGTAGTTGATGCTATTGACAGCGACGAGGTTGCAGAAGACGAGAGAGAAGGAGAGCAAAGCCCAACCCAGGGCTGGTAGTACCCTAACAAGGCAAGCCCGCTGGCGCGTTGTGCCGCCGGACCGGGCCAGGTCAAACTACTGGGCTGATGAGCTCGGGGTTTCACCGCTCATTGCTCAGCTCCTGATTTCACGCGGAATACACCATCTGGATGCTGCTCGCGCCTTTTTCAGCAGCAGTTTGGATTCACTCCATAACCCATCTCTTTTGACTGATATGGACACCGCTGTCGCTGAGATTGCGACTGCAGTCCGCAACACAAAGAGGGTGCGGGTGTATGGGGACTATGATGTTGATGGGATTACCGGTACCGTCGTGCTATTGACAGTACTGCGTCGGGCCGGCGCAATGGTTGACTATTATATCCCCGACCGCCTGGTAGAGGGGTATGGGGTTAACCAGGATGCCCTGCTGCAGGCGACCTCGGAAGGCATCGACCTTCTGATTACAGTTGACTGTGGCATCAGTGCCCTTGAAGAGATTGAGCAGGCCCGTGAGGTGGGTCTTCGCGTTATTGTCACGGACCACCACGAAGCGCCCGAGGTCTTACCCCCAGCGGTGGCGGTCGTCAACCCCAAGCGTCGGGATGCCGCATATCCCTTCAGGAACCTGGCTGGTGTGGGCGTCGCTTTCAAACTGGCCCAGGCGATTTCGGAGCGGATGGGGCTGCCAGACTGCGATGATCTCCTTGATATCGTCGCCCTGGGCACCATAGCTGATGTGGTGCCCCTGACCGGAGAGAACCGGGTCCTTGTCACCAAAGGGCTTGAGCGCCTGGCAGTTACATCAAGGCCTGGCCTGAAGGCGCTGGCCAAGATAGCGCGAATGGGGCGAAGCGGTGACATTAGTGTTGGTCAGGTTGCCTTTGGTATGGCCCCGCGGATTAACGCCTGCGGCAGGATGGGGCATGCTGACGCCGCCGTGGAACTGCTGCTGACGGAGTCTGAATCCCGGGGTAAGGAACTGGCTCACCTCCTGGATGCCGAGAATGAGGCCAGGCGGACCATAGAGAACCAAGTCTTTGAGGAGGCGGTACAGTATCTCGAGGGTAATCACCTTCTGGATGATCTGGTTCTGGTTGCTGTTGGCCAGGGGTGGCACCCAGGAGTCATTGGTATCGTGGCATCGAGGCTGGTTGAGACCTACTACAGGCCAGTCGTTGTTATTGCAATTGAAGACGATGGCGGTAAGGGCTCAGCCCGAAGTATTACCGGGTTTAGTATTCTGGACGCCCTCGCTGCCTGCAAGGGCCAGTTGTCAGGTTTCGGTGGTCATAGCGCCGCCGCAGGCCTGACCGTTGAGGTCGGGCGCGTCCCCGGGTTTAGGGAGGCTATTAATGACTATGCTGCCAGTGTCCTTGAGCCCAGGGATCTAGTGGAGGAGATTGTGCTAGATGCCGTCATTGACCTAAGGGAACTCAGTCTGGAGCTTGTCGATGAACTGAAGGCGCTAGAACCCCACGGATTTGGGAACGCATCGCCGCAGTTTTGCGCGACCCCAGTGGAGATCGTCAAGGCCAGGGCAGTGGGAAACGACGGTGCACATCTACAGGTTGTGTGCCGACAGGGCGATGTTGCTGTCAAGGGGATCTCTTTCGGCAATGGCCATCTGGCTTCAGAGCTCGATGAGGGTCAGAAGGTGTCCATAGCCTTTACCCCCATTCGCAATACCTGGCAGGGGCAGGAGAGTGTGGAGCTATCTATAAAGGGGTTTGATACCAGTGAAGGCCAATCGTTAACCGCCCTCAATCTGCCTGCTTCATTGCTTCAGCGCCAGGCCTTAGAGGCAGCGAAGGGAATTGAGACTATTCCAAGCTGGCAAGGCAGAAGCACCGCGGAGTCGAAAGAATCTCGGTGGCGCCTTCCAGGGGACACGCCCGGGTTCGCGCAGGTCACTGACGGCAGGGACCTTCTTGAGGGGCTCTCATTGTCTGAGGGGAATCATCTCCTCTGGGTGGTCCACGGCGGAACTGCCAACCACCTTGCGTGGCAGCTGTTACGCCGCTATCCTGACCTGGGAAGGGCTACCATAGTCTGGCACCAGGGATTGGTGGCCAGTGATGGGGATGAGGTGGCCAATTGGCTAGGCAGTTCGGCGGACAGGGACGGCCTCAGGATTCTAATCGTCGATGGTTACAGCTTTCCAGAGGCCATCGTAAGCTGGATCAAAGCCAACCCTATTGGCCATTGCCATGCCCTGACACCGGGCATCTACCCCGGTTTGTTTGCTGATTCACTGCTGAGAAGTGGCATACTAGAGGCGGGCAAAACCCGGCTCCATCTGGGTTATTCATCTGATGACATCGGGGTAACCCGTCACCTGGCTCGCAGCATGATCCCTGGCCGCGATGAACTGGTATCGCTCTTTGTAGTTCTGAGAGGGTTAGCCCGTGGCCTTGGGTCTGATGCGCCGGCCGACATCGGGGAGGATGGGGCAGGTTTAGGCACGCGAGTCTTCCCTGCCAGTATGAAAGAGATTGGCCAGCACTGCACAGGGTATCTCGGCCGAACTGTGGGGCCAGGGCTTGTCGCTAATGGCGCTGCGGTTCTGAAAGAACTCGGTCTGCTGCGACTACCAGAGGCCTGGCCGGATGCAGGTAGGCCCAGGGCGGCAGTGGACACTGTGTTCCAGTGGACATACATACCGCCTCAACCTGATAACGGAGGTAGGCTTGAGCTCCAGGAGAGTGAAACATACCGGTTCTTTCAGCTGATAAGAGCAGGCCTCGAGGACTGGTTAAGCTTTGCCGCAGATGCTCCGGCAAGGGATATTGCCAGAGCTTTCTTGGCGGAAAACGCATGGGAGGGTAAAGTAAATGGATTATAAGGGGTTAATCAGGATTATTCCGGACTTCCCCAAAGAGGGAATTAGCTTCAAGGACATTACCACCTTATTGAAGGACGGCGAGGCCTGGCAGAGAGTAGTCAGAGACATGGCTGCCCAGTACAAGGACATGGAAATTGACCTTGTGGTTGGTCCTGAGGCAAGGGGCTTCATTATAGGGGCTGCCCTTGCTGCTGTCCTTGGCGCCGGATTCATCCCTGTGCGCAAGGGGAGCAAACTGCCTGCTGAGACCATTAAGGGTGAGTATGAGCTTGAGTACGGTACCGACACCCTGCAGATGCATAGGGACGCTATTGAGCCTGGCCAGAGAGTTCTGGTTGTCGATGACCTTCTTGCTACCGGGGGAACGATTGAGGCCTGTATAGATATGGTGGGATCCCTCGGGGGGAAGGTGGCGGGGATCGGTGTCCTGATTGAGCTAACGGATTTGAAGGGACGGGAGAGGTTCTCCTCCTATCCGGTCTGGGCCTTGATTAGCTACCCCCATTAGCCCCAGCAGGGTGGTGGGTAGTGGCGTTTAGCGACTGCGAGGGGGAGGGAAGATGGGCGTAGTTCTGGCTAACATCGAAGACAGAATCAGGCGGTACAATCCCGAGGCCGACTGGGATCTACTCCGCCGCGCCTACAGGTTTAGCGAGGTGGCTCACCATGGCCAGATGAGGGCCTCGGGCAGGCAATTCATTGAGCATCCCCTGGCAGTGGCCTATATCCTGGCTAACCTGGAATTGGACCCTACCACAATTGCGGCGGCGCTGCTCCACGACTGTGTTGAGGATACCGATGTAACCCTCCTTGATATCCAGAAGGAGTTTGGTGATGAGATTACCCTTCTGGTTGACGGGGTCACCAAGTTGGGTATGTTGGAGGGTCGCACCCCAGAAGAGACGCAGGTTGAGAACCTCCGGAAGATGTTTCTGGCAGTTGCCCAGGATATCCGTGTGCTCCTGATCAGGCTGGCGGACAGGCTCCACAATATGCGTACACTGGGAGCCATGCCCGAGGAGAAGCGTCGGGAGGTAGCCAGAGAGACCCTTGATGTCTTTGCGCCACTGGCCGGCCGCCTGGGGATCTTCCGCATCAAGATGGAGTTGGAGGACCTATCGCTGCGCTACTCAATGCCTGATAAGTACCGGGACTTGGTGCGGCTGGTAGCCAAAAAACGGGAGGAACGGGAGGACTACACCCAGATAGTAATAGATGTCCTTACCAGGAGCCTTGAGGAGGCCGGGATATCTGCTGACATCAGTGGTAGGGCCAAGCACTTCTACAGCATCTACCGTAAGATGTTTGAGCAGAATCTGGACTTTTCCGAGGTATATGACCTTGTTGCCTTCAGGGTAATCACCGACAGCATCAAGGACTGTTACGCCGCCCTGGGAATTGTCCATACCCTTTGGAAACCAATTCCGGGGCGTTTCAAGGATTACATTGCCATGCCCAAGTCCAATATGTACCAGTCCCTTCATACCACAGTTGTGGGCCCCGAAGGCGAACCCTTCGAGGTTCAGATACGAACCTGGGACATGCATCGCACCGCCGAGTTTGGCATCGCCGCCCATTGGCTATATAAGGAGGGTGGCAGCTACGAAGAGGAGATCGACGATAAGGTCGGTTGGCTGAGGCAGTTGATGGCCTGGCTTCAAGACTTGAAGGATGCCCGAGAGTTCATGGAGACCCTGCGCATTGACCTCTTTGCCGATGAGGTCTTCGTCTTCACCCCCAAGGGCGATGTGGTTGACCTGCCCGCGGGGGCCTGCCCCATTGACTTTGCCTATCGCATTCACACTGACGTGGGTCACCGCTGTATCGGGGCCAAGGTCAACGCGCGGATCGTGCCGCTGAACTATAGTCTGAAGAATGGTGACATCGTTGAGATCCTCACAAGCAAGACAAGCGGGGGCCCTAGTATTGACTGGTTGGACCTTGTCGTTACCTCAGGAGCCAAGAGCAGGATCCGCCAATGGTTCAAGCGGCAGCGACGGGAAGAGAACATCGATAAGGGCCGGGAGATGCTGGAGCGCGAGCTGCGGCGGATTAGGCTGTCGGTTCAGGAAGCCCTGATCGCAGAATACATGGACAAACTTCAGGCAGTATACAATGTGAAGTCTGAAGAGGACCTGATGGCCACCATTGGCTATGGCGGGATCAAGGTGACCTCTGTTGCGGGTAAATTAAGGGACCTCTATGAGCAGGACCACGAGGCCGAGTTTGACCTGGCCAGCCTCGTCAAGCCAGACCGCCTGCCAAGACGGTCAGGGACAGGGCTTGGGGTCGAGGTCAAGGGTGTAGACAACCTGTTGATCCGGTTTGCCAAGTGCTGCAACCCGGTTCCTGGTGACGAGATTGAGGGATACATCACCCGTGGACGCGGGGTCTCGATCCACCGTGCCGACTGTCCTAATATTAGAAATGCCGGTGAAGAGAGTCGATTGGTTGAGGTGGACTGGGATAACACCAGTACCACTACATACCCCGTCGATATAGAGATCACTGGGCTTGACCGGCCGGGCCTGCTTTCTGATGTTGCCAATGCCATTTCTGACACCCGGACTAACATCATATCCGCCGATGCCAGGGGGGGTAAGGGTAGAACGGCCAGGATTACCCTGACTCTAGGACTCCGCAGCCTGGAGCACTTTGAGTACATAAGCCGGAAGATAACCAAGATCAAGGATGTCTTTACCGTTTCAAGGATACACGAAGGGCATGAAGGCCATTGAGAGCTGTAGTTCAGAGGGTCAGTCTGGGTAGAGTCACTGTCGATGGGCGCCTCACCGGTGAAATCGGGAGGGGTCTGGTCGTTCTGTTGGGGATAGCCTCCGATGATGGGGAATCGGACCTGTCGTATCTTGTCGAAAAGATAACCAACCTGCGGGTGTTCGAAGATGAAGAGGGTAGAATGAATCGGTCTCTTCTGGACGTGGGAGGCGAAATGCTGGTGGTCTCCCAATTCACCCTCTATGGCGACTGCCGCAAGGGCAGGCGACCCAGCTTTACCGCAGCCGCCCGTCCCGAGGTGGGGGAGCTCTACTACGAAGGCTTTGTCAATGCCGTAGCGGATCTGGGGATTAAGACAGCAACGGGCGAGTTTGGCGCCATGATGGATGTGGAGCTTGTCAACGAGGGGCCAGTAACGCTGCTGCTGGACAGCAAAAAGGGGTTCTAGCATGAGACCGGTATTTGGCCCTGGAGGGCTGGCAACACAGCAACTGATGCCGATGAATGGCCTAGCGAGGGGTGAGTAGGGAGTGTTGTTTCAGAGGATGGCTCTCGGCGCTTTGGGAGCCAACTGCTACATCATCGGAGATGAGAAGTCCAGACGGGGAGTTGTAGTTGACCCTGGGGGAGACGCGGCTCGGATTCTGGAGGTTATCAGTGCCCACCGCCTTGATGTAGAGTACATCATCCTGACCCATGGTCATGTTGACCATATAGCTGCTTTGGGTGAGGTCAAGAGTAAAACCGGTGCCCAGGTTGGGATACACCAGCTTGATGCGGAGATGCTGACAAGGGCCGACAGGAATCTCTCCAGCTTTGCCGGTGGTCCGGTGGCCTTCGACGAGGCCGACATTATGCTCACAGATGGGCAGGCAATTGAGCTGGATTCCCTGAGCATGAGGGTTATCCACACCCCAGGGCATACGCCTGGGGGGATATGCCTCCTGGTTGAAGGGCCAGAGGTGGGAGAAGGAGAGGAGGAGGCCATGGGACATGGTCGGTTGTTGTTGACGGGAGACACTCTCTTTGCGGGTTCCATCGGCAGAACCGACTTCCCCGGAGGGTCATACGAGGAGTTAATCTCCAGCATCAAGACCAGGGTTCTGACCCTGGACGGAGAGATACCCATCTTCCCAGGACACGGTCCTGATACAACCGTCGTTGACGAGAGGGAGCACAACCCCTTCTTCCAGTAGGACCAATGACCGAAGATCTTGGTCACCAGTGTTCTTGCTGACACAAAAAACCCTTTACAGCCTGACGGCGATGCGATAGAGTATGGTCATGACAAGAATCGACTTTGTAGATGTAGCTGGACACTTAATCTGACCATAAGTCGGACCCACGCCGTTGGAGGCGCTGTTGTCATGGACCTCTCGCTAACAATAGTAATCATCGCCGTGCTGACCGGCTATGTGGCTGTATTGACCGGCATTGGTGGCGGCGTGCTCCTTGTTCCGGCCCTTACCTATCTGTTTCACATCCCCATTCACACTGCTGTTGCTACCAGTGTTACTGCAATTATCGCCACCTCCCTTATTGGTTCCTACAAGTTCCTTCAGGCTCGCCTCACAAACCTTGAGGTAGGGCTGACCCTGGAGGTCCTGATGGCAGCGGGGGCCTTCCTTGGCAGTCTGCTATCCATACACCTTGGCGCAGGCGCCCTGAGCTGGGTCTTCGGCCTTTTGCTTCTAGTCTCAGCTACTTCCATGATCTTTGAGAAGAAAGGGCAGGCCAACCAGGGCAAAACCAGGCAGAACCCGACCAGGGACCCGGGCGGGGACTACGAGGTAAGCAACATGCCCGTGGGGATCGCATCATCCTTCGTGGCCGGGGGGTTGGCCGGGTTGCTTGGAATAGGGGGTGGAGTTGTTCAGATTCCAGTTATGACTCTGCTGATGAAGCTCCCTATAAAGGAAGCGGTTGCCACAAGTAACTTCATGGTCGGGATAACGGCAACCTCTGCCGTCTTCGTGTACTTCTTTGAGGGATATGTCAGTCTGATCCTGACAGGACAGGTAGTTCTTGGTGTTGTCATTGGGGGCTATCTGGGCGCGGCTTCCGTCACCAGAGTCAATGGGGGATTAATAAGGCGGTTCCTCGCCGTGCTGCTGTTTTCCATCGGGGTCCTCACCCTGTACAGGGCGTGAATGGACTGGAATTGGTGTAGACTACTGAATTGGTTGTCAGGAGACGGGATGTCAGTGGGGGAGTTGTTGTGAGTCTAACTGCTCGCGTTCGGATCGTCATCAAGGTTGCCTTGTTTGTATCTCTGGGTGGAATCACCCTGGGCTTGACCCTGTCGCTGGCGGAGGCCGCAAGCCTGTGGTTGGTCCCTGGCCTTGGCTATTCATTGTTTGGCTTTTGGCCAAAGGAGCTCCTCAGGTTGGGCCTATACTCGCTCATAATGGCCCCGATTATGGTGGTCATAGTATGCACCCATTTCTACACCGCCTGTCACCGCTGGCACGACGCTATTGCCTCGCTAACGATTCTTCTGATTCTTGTCCTCGGTATTGCCTACGAGTTTCTTCATTAATTCTGTAACTCCCGAGTTTAGCCCCTCGTTGGTCGAACTCACATACGTGGGTCTCACACCCGTCGTTCTCACATAGTCGCCCCCCTAAACGCAGACAATACCTGAATGTAGAGTATCTCATATGGGTCTATCTTGAGAGCCCTGAGGGGGTGAGCCGTATTAATCTTCTAGACTGGAAGAGAAACCTGGGTATGACAGACCGGTACATCAGGGTGATCCTCGGCACGGGCCTGGGTGCTTTGGCGCTGTCAGGGGTTATTGGTGGGGGGCTGGCTATAGCGGCACTGGTCTTTGCCGCCTCCCAGTACGTGGAGGCTGCCTACGGTTACTGAATTGTCTATGACCTGTTGGGTTGGTCAACCCTCCCAAAAGCAAAGACCCGGAGTTAGAACATGGCTATCTTTGGTAGGAACTCTATGATCCCGCGGGCAATGGATGGAGCGGCGATGTTTCCTGTACGCTGATACAGGTAGCCGGTGAGGGTGGCCATCCCAAACACGATAGCAGCCTGGCTATAGTGGGTGGGATGAAGGCCGTGGAGCCCGGCGGTGAGTAGCAGCGGCACGAAATACAGGAGAGAACTGGCCAGCGAGGTGACGACAAGACCCCAAAAGCGCCCGAGCAACCGTGTGAGAGAGGTAAGCACATATCCTCTCATTAGCAGCTCCCGGGCTAGCCCTACGATAAGGAAAGACCAGACCGTCAGGTCTACAAACGACGCGCTATCCATGTCCTGGATCCCACGGGGATATGACAGGGTGCCAACACAGACAACAGCGAACCCGACCAGCGCTGCCGAGACGACGCTTCGCCATATGTTGCGCAGGGTGAGACCCAAGTCAATGAACTGCAGGTGTCTGGCCCTTGTCACGTTCAGTACCAGGACAAGTAATCCCAGGGCAATGAGGGACTGCCCGGTCGTACTGAGAGAGTGTCTGGCAGCGATCCAGTTGCCAGCGCCGGCAAGACCCAATACAGTGATGAGCACTAAGGTCTCAGCCGCCCTACCCAGATGCTTGAACCGGTCAAGCTCAAAGGCGCTATCAATATCAATGGTTAGGAGCATGATCATCAGCAGGATCAGGGCGCCGGCGGTAACGAAGATTGCGATTGAAATCGGAATTATTGCAGGCTTGGCGAAAAGCAGAAAGAAAGGTATCTGCTGACTGGTGCTTGCTGGAAAGCGGAGCACAAGGTTGTCGTAGGCAGGATAGCTTATGACTATGTCCCCTCCCTGAACGAAGTGGAGGGGGCCATGGTGCTGGCCGTTGATCCGAACTGGGATCGAACCGCTGGCGGTTATGAACTGTCTTGTTACACCAAACATCTTCAGGTTGCTCAGGTCATTGCTGTTCTCTTCAATTATCGCGCGGGCTCGATCGAGAAACTGGTAATCTGTTATGGGTTGAGCACTGGCCAGGTCCTTCAAATTCTGAAGCCGTTGATATGAACCGGGAAGGTAGACCTCGGTGAACTGGTCCTTAACGGCAACTGTATGAAGGGTCTCGTAGAGGACGGCGGAGTACTCCCCTGGGAGGTCCAAGGAGTATTCTCCACTGCCCAGGATTACAGCTCCTGATACCTGCTGGCCCCGGTAAGTGGGGATTATGAGGCCTGGCCCCACTGTTAATTGAAGATAGGGCCCCTGAATGTCGAGGATGTCAAAGTAGTAGGCCTCTTCCTTTACATACTCATTGGTCATTAACCCGACGCTGCCAGGTTTGTACATAAAGAGGGCCAAGGAAACACCGGCCAGTAGTACTGCGATGAGAAGGAAGCTGATGGCAAGAGCCAAGGGGTTATCGTCAAACAACGGGTTCTGCCGGATTCGTTCGATCATTAAGGGGTCTCCTTTCACACTTGCTAACAGTTACATTTCTCCAAAGTAACCAGATATCCTTTCATTAAGTGAGATGAGAGCTCTTACAGTGGCATCCCCTGGACTGCGGAGGTCAGGCCCTTGGACAAGGGGTTTGAAGGCTTGATTGGTTGACTTTGCCTGCCCCTTTGGATATGATTGGACGCAGATAATGGAGGGGTGAAGTATGACTACAACTAAGCCGCGTGGCACCCAGGATATCCTACCAGGCGAGACCGAAAAGTGGCACTACCTCGAGAACAGCATAGGAGAGATTTGCCGCCAGTACGGCTTCAGGGAACTGAGGACGCCGGTCTTCGAGCATACAGAGCTCTTTTCAAGAACCTCCGGGGAGTCAAGCGACATCGTTCGCAAGGAGATGTATACCTTTGAGGACCGCGGTGGGAGATCGTTGACCCTGCGGCCAGAGGGTACTGCCTCACTGGCCAGGGCCTATGTAGAAAACGGAATGCATGTCTGGCCATCACCAGTCAAGCTCTACTATCTGGCGCCCATGTTTCGCTATGAGAAGCCTCAGGCCGGGCGCCTGCGCCAGCATACCCAGATCGGGATTGAAACCTTTGGCAGCCAGGAACCTGTGACCGATGCCGAGGTTATCATCTTCGCCCTTGACCTATTTGACCGCCTGGGCATTTCGGGCCTGATAGCCAATTTAAATAGCATCGGTTGCCCTGACTGCAGGCCTAAACACAGGAAGGAGCTTGTCTCATTCCTTGAAGGCCTCCATGGTGAACTCTGCCCTGACTGTCAGGGCCGTCTTGACCGCAATCCTCTCCGGGTGCTAGACTGCAAGGAGGAGTCCTGCCAGCGCCTTGTGGCAGACGCCCCCGTGATGCTGGACTACCTTTGTGGCCAGTGCCGGGACCACTTTGCTGACCTGCAGCAGTACCTGGCGGACTCCCATATAGAGTACACCGTCAATCCCCACATTGTAAGGGGGCTTGATTACTATACTAAGACGGTCTTCGAGATTGTCCACCCCGGCTTGGGTGCCCATAACGTGGTCTGCGCTGGTGGCAGGTACGATGGCCTTATAGAGGAGGTAGGCGGCCCGTCTACCCCTGGCGTTGGTTTTGGGATGGGCCTGGAGCGGCTATTGATGATCCTGGATGAAGAGGGGATTGAGCTCCCAATTGATGAGGGAATGGATGTCTTCATCGCCACTATTGGCACAAAGGCGGCGCGGAAGGCCTTCAGCCTTGTTCAAGAGCTGCGTCGGGCAGGGCTATCCTCTGATATTGATCACCTGGGGCGGGGCCTATCAGGCCAAATGAAGCAGGCCAACCGCAGCAATGCACGGTGGACCGGTATCCTTGGCGATGATGAGCTTGATGGAGGCGTCATTACTCTGCGCAACATGGAGACCGGGGATCAGTCAGAGGTGCCCCTTGATGCCCTGACAAGGATTGTCAGTGGCAAGCTTGAGGATCAAGATAACGAGGCCTATGAAGAGGGTCTGAGGGAGGAGCCAGTATAAATGAAGCGAACTCACTACTGCGGCGACATCTCAGCGAATGATATCGGCGCCGAAGTTGTCATTGCTGGCTGGGTGGCCAGGCGCCGTGACCTTGGTGGCCTCATCTTCGTGGACCTGCGGGATCGCTCCGGTATTATCCAGGTAGTTGTCAATCCTGAGAAAGACAAGAGTATATTTGATGTGGTCGACAGTTGGAGGGGCGAGGATGTTGTTATGGTCAGAGGACTGGTGAGGGCCAGGGCAGATGGCCAGGTTAACCCAGCCCTGAAGACCGGAGAGATAGAGGTCGAGCCAAGGAGTGCCCAGCTCCTCTCTGGTGGCAAGACGCCGCCTTTCTATATTCAGGATGATATAGACGTTGAGGAAGGCCTGCGTCTGAAATACCGGTACCTGGACCTGCGCCGCCCGGAGATGCTAGAGAACCTCATCTTCAGGCACCGGATAGTCAAGGGAATACGCGACTACTTTGATGATCATGGTTTCATTGAGGTTGAGACCCCTGTTCTGACCAGAAGCACGCCGGAGGGCGCCCGTGACTACCTTGTGCCCAGCCGCCTTCAGCCAGGGAGCGCCTATGCGCTGCCCCAGTCACCGCAGCAGTTTAAACAGCTCCTGATGATAGCGGGGCTTGACCGGTATTTCCAGGTCGTCAAATGCTATCGCGACGAGGATCTACGGGCCGACAGGCAGCTGGAGTTCACTCAACTTGACATGGAGATGTCCTTTGCCGATGAGGACACTGTGATTGAGATTATGGAGGGCATGTTGGCCCATCTCATTAGAGGGGCATTTGGCGTTGAGCTTGAACTGCCGCTTCCCAGGATTCAATTTGACGAGGCGATGTTGAGGTACGGCAGTGATAAGCCGGACATCCGTTTTGGCCTTGAGATCCAGGAGCTATCACAGCTCTTCACCGACAGCGCCTTCAAGGTCTTCAGGTCAACCCTGGAAGGCGGCGGTGTAGTGCGAGGCCTCGCTGTCCGGGGCGCGGCGGGCTACAGCCGAAAACAGCTTGATGAGTTGACGGCAGTAGCGACTGAGGCTGGAGCCAAGGGCCTTGTGTGGATTGCCATTACCGAAGATGGTCTTCGTTCTCCAGTGGCAAAGTTCCTCAGCGAGGAGGAGATTGCCGGTCTGACTGCCGCCCTTGGGGCCTCTGCTGGCGACCTGATGCTGGTTGTTGCCGGTTTCCGGGAGGTAGCCGAGGCGAGCCTCGGGACCCTGCGCCTGCATCTTGGAAATGAGCTGGATCTCATTGATGAAGGTGAACTGGCGTTTTGTTGGATTCAGGATTTCCCTCTGTTTGAGATGGATGGCGGGGAGATCCATGCGGCGCACCACCCCTTTACCGCGCCTGTTGAGGAGGACGCGGGTAGACTTGAAAGCAAGCCCCTGGAGGTCAGGGCCCGCCACTACGACCTGGTCTTAAACGGTTGGGAACTTGGGAGCGGTAGTATCAGGATCCACCAGCGTCAGCTGCAGGAGGCCCTGTTCCGAGTCCTTGGGATGGACGAGGAGACCTATACCCGCGAGTTCGGTCATATGCTTGAGGCCTTTGAGTATGGCGCTCCGCCTCACGGTGGCTTTGCCATGGGCATTGACCGCTTCGTTACGCTCTTGCTTGGCCGCCGGTCGATCCGCGATGTTATAGCCTTTCCGAAGACAACAAGCGGAAACGACTTGATGATGCCGGCGCCATCGGTTGTCGGTGAAGAACAACTCAAGGAGCTTGGCCTGTCCCTGAGGCCCAAGGACAGCTGAAGAGGATAAATCTGTCAATAGATATGAAAGCGTCTCAGCTTGCATTGGATAGTGCCCTGTGGTAATATAAAAACTGCAAACGGAACAAGACTGAATTGCCGAAGTCTTCGGAACTTTAGCACTATTGGACTTACCCTGCTGTGTGCGTGTGAAACCGTTATTTTGAGCCAACACCATTACACAGGGAGCCACAGTTCTGATTGTTGAGGGTACGCCGCCTTCCCACAAGGGTTGTCAGCGGACATCTGAAGCCATCGGGCGGGCACCCACCTGCGAGAGCGGGCCTCAAAATTATCGGTCTAGTACGGCATGGTGGGGGGTCCATGTTTATTAAGCAACTTTTTTGTTTGTCCAGATTTTAATAGGCTTTAAGCCATTCGGTGATAGGGTCTGACCTCTAGCGGCAGGCCTCTTTTTTTCTTATGAATTGCGAGTTGTGATCAGAGCCCCAGAGGCCAGGATCACACGGTGGGCCAACCCTCTGGCTTGAGAGGGTTGGCCTTCCCATTCTGGTGGTGGGCGCAGGCCACCAGACCGGCAATCCTCGGAGTTAAACATTGCTATCGCTTGGATGTGGAAGGACAAGGGCGCCGTACCGTTGAAGTTAAATCCACTGAGATATCTTGAGATGCGAAAGAATTTGAAGTTTAGGGAGGGTGCCTTGAATGGGCAGATTCATTGACTTGAGAAGTGATACAGTTACCAGGCCGACCCCTAAGATGAGAGAGATCATGGCCAAGGCAGATGTGGGCGATGATGTATATGGGGAAGACCCCACCATCAATCGCCTGGAGGAACTGGCCGCAGAGATGGTTGGGATGGAGGCAGCCCTCTATCTCCCGTCTGGAACCATGGGAAATCAGGTGGCGGTCTACACCCACACGCAGCACGGTGATGAGGTCATCCTTGAGGCAGACTCACACATTTTCTATTATGAGGTGGCTGGGGCTGCGGTTTTGGCTGGGGTTCAGACGCGCCCAGTCGCCGGCATTGATGGGGCTATGGATCCAGAGTCTGTTGATGCTGCCATTCGTGGCGAGAATATTCACTTCCCCCGGACCAGCCTAGTATGTGTAGAGAACACCCACAACAGGGGTGGAGGCGTGGTGGTACCACTGGCCAACATCAGGGCCATTAGCGAGATTGCCCATCAGAAGGGCGTCAAGGTCCATATGGATGGCGCCAGGGTGTTTAATGCCGCCGCCGCGTTGGGGGTTGATGTCAGGGAAGTGGTTGCTCCAGTGGACTCGGTGATGTTCTGCCTCTCTAAGGGCCTTGCAGCCCCCGTCGGTTCCATGCTGGCTGGTTCATCGGAGTTCATTGAAGGTGCCCGCAAGACCCGCAAGCTATTTGGTGGTGGCATGAGGCAGGCAGGCATCATCGCCGCTGCAGGTGTTTACGCCCTGGAGCACATGGTTGACCGACTGCAGGAAGACCATGAGAACGCCCGAATTCTGGCGGAGGGCTTGGCAGAGATCTCCGGCATAGATATTGACCTTGAAAGGGTCCAGACCAACATTGTTGCCTTTGATACAGCTCCACCAGCCCGGGGACTGGTGGAGGGGTTGGATAAACACGGGGTTAAGGCTGGCGCCATGGGTTCACACCGCATCAGGATGGTGACCCACAACGACATCGCAAGAGATGACATCAAGGCCGCCATAGCGGCAGTGGCTGAGGTTATGAGTACCCTGTCCGCCTAGGCGTCCAGGCTCTTAGGCGTCTGCCTTGGTCCGGGTCCGGATATGGACATCCCGCTGTGGGAAGGGGATCTCAATTCCGGCTTCATTGAAGGCGTTGTAGATCATTGTGTTGAGTTCATCGGTCACCCGGAACCTGGTCCTGAAGCTGGGGACCCAGGCGATGAGCATGAAGTCAAGGGCAGATTCGCCGAAGTTGGTGAAATACGCCCCGGGGCCAGGGTCTTCTAGGACATCAGGGTGCCCTTGGGCCGCGCCCATGAGAAGCTCCTTAACCCGCTCAATACTGGAACCATAGGCCACCCCAACCCGGATCCGAATCTTGACCTTCTCATCGGGAAAGCCGTGGTTGATAACGCGGCTGTTGGCTATGTCTTTATTAGGGATCACGATGACAGTGTTGTCCAGCGACAGGATTCGGGTTGAGCGCATGCCGACCTCAAGGACGTCACCAACAAGCTGGCCATCCATCTCGATGCGGTCTCCCTCTCGGAAGGGCCTGTCCATCATCAGGGTAAGGCTGGCAAACATGTTGCTGAGGGTCTCTTGGGCGGCCAGAGCCACGGCCAGGGAAGCGATGCCAGCGGTAGCTACCAGACCGGAGATGTTAAGGCCAAAGTGCCCGAGAATCAGGGTGGCGGCGACGAAGTAGATTACAACGCGGCCGATAAGGCGGATCATCGGTAGGAACTCGTCGTCAAGGGTGGATTCGGTCTTAATGGCAACACTGGTCAGGTACCAGTCGGCTGTTGCCCTGAAGGCCATGTCAATACCCAGGGTGGCCACGATAAGCATGACTACATAGATGACCTTAAGGCCAGCTGAGATAAAGGCTTCGCCTGTCAGGTCCGGGTTGGCTGTCAGGGCCTGAGAGAGGCCGAAATAGACAACACCGAAGAAGGTCAGGATTGTGACTGGGGTCTTTGTGACCTCAATTAGTTTCAGGTCAAGGTCTGTCTTGGTGCGTTGAGCAATGGGTTGAAGGAGCTTGACCCAGAGGAACCGAGCTAAGAAGGCCAGTACCACCGCTGCTGCCAGGTCAATGAGAATCAGCGTGCCGGTCATGTCAACCCATAACTGCGCCAGGTCAAGGTTTATGTTCATCTCTGTTAGCCCCTCTCCATTGCCCTTTGTGGCTATCACCTCTGCTTGGCAATTCACAACTCTATGATACTGGTAAGGGCCATTTAGTGCAAGACCACCACTCTTTGGGATCTCTAGAGGGAGGTCTCCTCTGGCCACCTATCCAGGTAGAGTAGAAGGGGGTGGTCTCTCTGAATCCATTGTTCTCGCTGGGAGGCCCTGACCCGGCCCTCTGGAAGAGAAGAGAACCAATCAAGAATCTCCTCGGCAGGCCCGAACCGCTCCTGTCTGGAGAGGCTGCGGGCGTCAACCACCTCCTGGTCAGGGGTGAAGGCCAAGAATCCCGTGGCCACCTCGCGCACGAAGTAGCGGTCGTGAGACGAGAAGACGATGGCGCCTGGAAACTCCATCAGCGCTGCCTCCAGGGCCTCGCGGGCAGGCAGGTCAAGATGGTTTGTGGGTTCATCCAGCAGTAGAACGTCGACCTGGGTTGCCACAAGCTTGGCCAGGAGGAGACGACTGCGCTCACCGCCGCTGAGCTCTGATACGGATTTGAAGACCTCGTCGCCGCTAAAGAGAAACCTGCCCAGGAACGACCTGGCCTCCGGGGGCTTCATGTTGGTGGCAGACATTATCTCCTGGAGCACCTGCTGGCTTGGGTCTAACCCCTGGAGATCCTGGGTAAAGAAGCCCACTTTCCGGCCCTGCATCAGGCGTACCGAGCCACCCAGGGGTTCCTCATCGCCAGCAATAAGGCGAAGGAGGGTGGATTTACCGGTACCATTCTGTCCAATCAGGGCAACTCGTTCACCGGGCTGGATGGTAAAGTCAAGGTCAGCGAAGAGCAGGTTGTCGCCGTACCCGTGGGTTAGCTCCTTAGCTACAACGGACTCATTACCCCTGGTCTTCCCCCGGGGAGTGAAGTTTAGGGATGGGGCCTTCACCCCATTGCGGGGAAGGTCAACCCGCTCCATTCTGGCCAGAGCCTTCTCGCGTCCCTTGGCTGACTTCGCCCTGTTGCCGGCCTTGTACCGCTGAACATAGTACTTGAGCTTGTCCTCCTGGCGCTGCGTCTTCTTGAAGCGGGCCATCTGTTCACGGTATTCCAGTTCCCGCTGTGCCTTGTAGTTGTCGTAGTTTCCCCTGTAGACGGCGGCAACACCGCCTTCGAGGTTGACAACCTTGTCGGCAACAGCGTTGAGGAAATGGCGGTCGTGGGATACAAAGAGGGCTGTTCCACTGTAGTCCCGCATAAATCCCTCTAGCCAGCGTCGGGCTGGGATGTCAAGGTGATTTGTAGGCTCATCAAGGATCAGTACCGGTGGTTTCCGCAGGAGGAGCCTGGCCAGGGCCGCCCGAACCCGCATTCCGCCGCTCATCTCAGCCAAGGGCTGCTCCAATTCATCCTCGGAGAATCCCAGACCAAAGACAACCTTGCGGGTTTCAACCCTGAAGCCATAGCCCTCAGCCTTCTCAAAGTCTTCAGTGAGCCGCTGGTATGACCTAAGGAGGCGATCCATTTCCGATGGGTCATCGGAGAGGTTGGGCTCCGCCATCTTGGCCTCAATGTGGCGAAGCTGTGCCTCCATCTCCAGGGGTTTAGTCCAGACGGCAAGGCAATAGTCCCAGAGGGTCTCACCCCGGGCCATCTCGGCGGTGCCTTGCTCAAGGTAGCCAATGTCCCCTGGGGAGACTCCCGCTGCATCTGCCCGGCCTGAGGTCGGTTTTTCGAGATCCAGGGCAAGGCGAAGCAGAGTCGATTTACCACACCCGTTGGGGCCAATTATGCCGACCTTCTCACCGGGGCCAACTGTGAAAGAGACGCCGTTGAGAACCGGGAAGATCCCGTAAGCTTTATGTAGGTTATCGAAGATCAATGAAGCCATGTTGCTCTTCCTTTCCACTTAAAAAGACACTGGCGATAACCAGTGTCTCGAGAAAGCGATGGTATGTACTGAACCCCGCGGCGATCTGGTCCCAAGGGCCCAGATGCATGCCCGCTATCGTTTCTTAAAGGAGTGGTTCAGGCGCGCTTCTCACTGGTTATCCTGCGCTTCTGGCAGCCGAAAAAGGGATACACTACTCCCTTTGTAAATGGCTAAGCCCTTCGAAGGCAGGAAACCTGTGACATTTGAAGCATCGCCTCCTCATAATCCATCCCGGTCAGTCTGCTCCCCACCGGCCACAGTCGGTAGGGCATCGTGACTCGAGTTCCAAGTCTCATGGCATTCTACCTGCCAACCTATAATACAATGCCCTTTGGTTTGGTGTCAAGAAAGCTCTAGCAGGATGCCTTCAAGGCTGGCTTCAGAGCTCATCACGAGTTTAAGGCCGCTGGCCTCCAGGTGCTTGTGAACCGCTGGCTGGGTAATACCGAGCTCCTGAGCCACCTTCTCCTGGTTGCGGTGCTGATAGTAAAGCCGGGTCACCTGGCGCTGCCGATCTGTCCATCTCCACCTCACCGACTCAAGGAGGGAAAGATGATTTGAGAGTTCACCGTCTAGGGCCTCGTTGCCGCTGTTGATGGCAACACCTCCCCCAGTGACAGTCTCGATGGCGGATCTGGCCCGGTAGAAGGCGGGTCCGTCCATACCGATGGCCTGCGGTTGCAGGTCGGTGGAGAGGGTGCCCAGCCCAAGGCCGTAGCGCAGTCTGACGGGGTGGAGGCCGTAGAAAAGGTGCCGGATTACGGCAACAAGGGGGGCAGGATTGGTCAACAACCCCTGGAATTCATCTCCGGCGGTGACAATGAAGCCTGCGGCAGTGTCTTTTCTGAGGCTCTGGTTGAGCTCCTCATTGACGGCCTTGAGAAATCTCTGCTGAAAGCTGTTCCGGCTCGCAAGCTCTTTTGATCCAACTATGTCAGCGATAAGGGCGCTGTAGATAGTCATGTTGTCCTCAATCCCTTCTGAGTCTCTGCGGGTGACTCAGGGATAGTATAACCTAGTGGCATAATAGTTGCAATATATAATGTCTAGTAGTTATAGATTCCGAGTATAACCTGTCAATGATAGTGGAAGATTGGACCAACAAGTCCTGTCACAATGAGGCTCCCTACAATGGCGATCCCCAGGCTCAACAGGGTTCCAATCAGGTAGTATTCACCCTCTTCACCGCGGAGCTTTTCAAAGCGGCCGATGGACTTGGCCGCAATTGTGAGTCCAGCGGCGGTGACATGGCCATTAAGCATCAGGGTGATGACCAGGACGCGCTCAATGTTTCCGATTATCCGGCCAGACCTTTGCCGCAGGACCGCCTCGGTGTCTCCCTTGGCAACCGCCTCGAAGGCTGGGTCAGCCGATTGGCTGCGACCAGCTGCCACTTCAGCGTGAGCTGTGGACTCTTCATCACCAATGTTGCCAAGGGCGGTACCACTCAGGGAGGTTAGCGCCACCCGAGAGGTAGCGCTATCTGCTGGGTTAAGCCCGTCAAGCACCCAACGGACAACATCATTGGCCCCCGTCACCGAGAAGAAATAGAGGAGAACCAGTAGAGTCAGGTCGTAGAGGGAAAGGCCACCAAGCCAGGTGCCAAACAGCGCTGGTATGGCGGTACCCAGGGGCGCGATGAGGGCAGGAGTGAGTTGGGCCCGAAGGCCGTAGCTGATGCCAGCGGCGGCTGTGAACACCGCTACAATCCAGAGCCCCTTAATGATGTATCGGGGATAGCTGCAGGGGGAGGACATGAGCAGCCTTTCCACACAGGGATAGATAACTGCCAGGGCTAACAGGGCCAGGGAATAGGCGCCAGACCAGATCAGGGCTTGCTCGACGGTGATTAACGGTGCCAGTAGAGTGAAATTAACCAGGAAGCCCAGGGGAACATAGGTGGCCACCGATTCCATAGGTGCTTCGTTACCAATGGTGGTGGGCAGAAAGGCCCGTAGGGTTGGGCGGAGCAAGAACTCCACTACAAGGAAACCAAACAAAAACAGGGGTAGAGTTGGCAACATCAGTCCCTCCTCCAGTGCATCGTTGAAGAAGAATTCGTCTGGAAGGCAGGGATGTCCTGTTCCCTGGAGAGAATACACCCCTTGAGAGCCCATCACTGCCTCTTGAGAGTGTCAATGATGGTATAATGAGCAGGAGCGGAATTGGTTCCAGGACCCCTGCAAGTAGCAGGGCTACGAGGCGGAGGACGGGAGGAGAACCTGAGGTGGCAGACCTATTTGGAAAGGCCATGGAGGACCAGTTGGACAAACGGGCGCCCCTTGCGATGCGGATGCGCCCCGGAATCCTGGATCAGTTTGTGGGGCAGGAGCACATTGTGGGCCCAGGGACCCTTCTGCGCCGCGCCATTGAGGCCGACAAGCTTTCTTCCATCATATTCTACGGGCCTGCCGGTACCGGCAAGACTACCCTGGCGCAGATTATAGCGAACTCCACGGAGGCCGCCTTTGTGCGCCTGAACGCGGTAACATCAGGGGTCAAGGATATCCGACGCGTAATTGACGAGGCCAGGAACCGCCTGTCGCTCCACGGTACCGGCACAATCGTTTTCATTGATGAGATCCACCGTTTCAATAAGTCGCAGCAGGATGCCCTTCTGCCAGCGGTTGAGAGCGGTCTCATCACCCTCATCGGTGCCACCACTGAGAACCCCTACTTTGAGGTCAACTCAGCCCTTGTGTCCCGCTCGCGCATCTTCCGGCTTGAGCCGCTGCGGGATAGTGACATCGCCAAGGTATTGGTGCGGGCCTTGAAGGACGGTGACAGAGGGCTGGGTCAGTACTGTGTCAAGGTTCATGAAGATGCCCTCAGGCATATCGTCAGGGTTGCCGATGGTGACGCCCGCTCTGCCCTGAATGCCCTGGAATTGGCGGTCTTGACCACACCCCCCGACGAGGAGGGGGTCCGTCAGATTACCGTGGAGGTGGCGGCGGAGTCCATTCAGCGTCGGGCCCTGGCCTATGACCGCGACGGGGATCAGCACTACGACACGATCTCAGCCTTTATCAAGAGTATGAGGGGGTCAGACCCCGATGCTGCCCTTTACTGGTTGGCCCGGATGATATATGCCGGTGAAGACCCCAAGTTTATAGCCAGGCGGATGATTATCTTCGCCAGTGAGGATATCAGTAACGCTGACCCCAGGGCGCTGCAGATTGCCTGCAGTGTTGCCCAGGCCGTGGATTTTGTGGGCATGCCCGAGGGGCGCATTCCCCTGGCCCAGGGGGTTACCTACCTTGCCACGGCCCCAAAGAGTAACGCCTCTTACGTCGCGATTAACAGGGCCCAGGCCGATGTGGAGAAACGGCGCGTCAAGGGGATACCCCTCCATCTGAGGGATGCCAGCTACAAGGGGGCCGAGAAACTGGGCCACGGCAAGGGCTACAAGTATCCCCACGACTTCCCCAGTCACCATGTTGAGCAGCAGTACCTCCCTGATGGCCTGGAAGGCAGCAACTACTATGAGCCCAGTGAAGAAGGGGAAGAGGCGGAGATCGCCAGGCGGCTGCGCCGGTGGCGCGGTGAGGACCTGCTCTAGCCCAGCATCCACTGGCCGCCGTCGACGCTGATGGTCTGTCCAGTTATCCATAGGGCGTCGTCAGAGGCGAAGAAGGCTACAGCCCTAGCGATGTCTTCTGGTTTCCCCAGCCTTCTGAGGGCGATGCCTTCTATTAGGCGCTTCTGGGCTTCCTCACCCATAGCGTCCCACTGCCGTTCAGTGGCGGGATTAGAGCGCACAAAGCCCGGGGCAACGCAGTTGACCCTGATGCCGAACTCCCCAAGTTCCCTGGCGGTCTGGCGCGTGAAGCCAATCAGTCCGGCTTTGGCGCTGGCATAGGCCTGAATTCCGGTAAGGCTAAAAGAGCGCCCTGCCCCGCTCGATATATTGACAATTGAGCCACTACCCTGTTGTTTAAGCATCGGGGTTACCGCCCTTGTTAAGTGGAAGGCGCCGTCAAGGTTGACGGCGAAGATAACCCGCCAATCATCGTCAGACACCCCTTCTAGTGGTTGCAATGTCTGGCCCACCACACCACCGGCGTTGTTTACCAGAATATCAATGCGGCCTTCAGCCTGCTGAACCTCGTTGATGAAGCTATTGACATCGCCAGGCCTGGTGACATCAACGCGTCGTGTTTTACAGTGTGCTCCAGAGACAACAGCATCGACGACAGCGGCGGTTTCCTGTAGCTCGGGGCCGAGGATATCGCAGGCCCAGACTGTAGCACCGCGTCGCGCCAACTCAAGGCAGATCTCACGGCCGATGCCGTGGGCCGCTCCAGTTATAACGGCGACTCTACCAGCAATGCTGTTACCCATGCATTCTCCACGCCCTTCTCTCGTCTTACTTCACCACAGGTGTCTCTCAGTGTCTGGCGTTCTCCTGGGCCCCTCATCTTCAACGTAGAAGTAGTTAGCCGGGTTCTCTCGCAGAACCCTCCTCAGTACCTGGCTATCAATGCCTTGTTCTTCGCAGTAGGGGATGAAACCTGTAAAGAGCGCGCTGCAGTTTGCAACCTTGTCCTGCGATGCCTGCTCGTGGAAATCAACATCCTGCGACAGGAGGATCCTGTTTTCGTAGTTACCGACGATGGCGTTTTTGATGAGTTCACAGTGAGATTGATATCTATCAGGTGTAATCAGATCAAACCCTAGCCACATTCCCGTGGCCGCTGCCCTGGCGAGTACCGCGTTGTCCGGGTCCTGGCTGGCATGAGACCAGCAAAACCTGGTGTAGTCGGTTTCTTCCTGCTCCAGTAGGTCCATGACCTCCTCGGCCAACTGGGCCTTCCAGATGTGGCAGTGGATGGGTAGGCCCGTGGCCTTACTGGCTATCAGGGCAGCCCTGATCCCCTGTTTCTGAAACGGGTGGAGTGTCTCGTCTCCGGTAAAGATCTTGATGTGAGAGGGCCTGACCACCGTGGTCTCGATGGTCTCCAGCCCCTCCTCAAAGTCTCTGATCCATCGCTCTGCAAGCTCCTGGTAATAGTTGGTGCTGTGGATGTGGTAGGTGTATGCTGGGAGCGCCCGGCCGGTGTTGGCAATGATCCGGACCCCGGAGGTTCGCGATAGCCTGTACATCAGTCTGAGGTTCTGCCCTCCAAAGGGGGGCGACGCCTCGGCAACCGCCCTACAGCCCGCGGCATAGAGGGAGTTGAAAACCGGGAGCAAGGTTTTGAAGAGCTCATCGACCTCTTCGTCGTCATATGCCCCCGTAAAATACATGTGCTGAGCAAAGGGTGAACCCCATTTGATGTGTTCGTGGGATAGGGTCATCCCAAGTTCATCTTTGCTGACAGGACCGGTCACGGTATAGATCATCAGGATACCTCCATTTGTGTAATATCTATTTGTACGGTTAGCTCCACCTAAGGTTTCTCCACCTATCTGATCAGTATCAATTCCGATAAATTCACTCGGAATTATTGACGGCTCGAAACTGCTATGTTATACTCGCATTGGAATAAAGCCGACTAGTCCACTAGGAATTATGGGAATTATAAAACTAATGAAGAAGACCTGAGTTAGAATATCTAATCCCAGCCTTTGTTAGACCCTGGACTCTTGATGAGGGACGGATACCATCGGGTATCGGGAGGGGCCAGATATGAAGCTTTCCACCAGAGGCCGCTACGGCGTACTAGCGATGTTTGACATTGCCATGTACGGTGGTGAGGAGCCGGTATCAATAAACACAATAGCAGAGCGCGAGGGGCTCTCAGAGAGCTATCTTGAGCAGCTAATGGGCCATCTGCGCCGGGCAGGGCTTGTGACCAGCACCCGCGGGGCGGGCGGTGGTTACCGGCTGGTTAAGCCGGCGGAGAGTATCAGTGTCGGTGACATCATCAGGGTCCTTGAAGGGCCCATCGCCCCGGTGGACTGTGTCGCCAAGAACCTTCCAGAGGACTTTGAGCACTGCGCCAATAGCAACGCCTGTGTTACCAGGAAGGTGTGGGCCAGGCTCAGGGATAGCATGGTTAGTGTGCTCGACTCAATTAGCCTGGCGGATCTTATGGCCGATTCTGAGGCCGAGGTTGAAGCCCAGGCTGAGGCCAGGACGGAGGATCTCTAAGGCCCAGACTAAACAGGTTAAAAACCCTTGCTTGACTATTTTTGAAAGGAGAGACCACAGTGACAACCCAGAAGGTCTACCTGGACCACGCAGCAACCACACCAGTTCACCCCGAGGTCGCAAAGGTCGTTCTCAACTACATGGTCAAGGACTTCGGCAATGCCTCTAGCGTGCATTCCTTTGGCCGCACAACCAGAAAGGCCATGGATGAGGCGAGGGAACAGGTGGCCGACCTGATCAACGCCAATCCTAAGGAGATAGTCTTTCTTAGCGGCGGCACTGAAGCCGACAACCTTGCCATCAAGGGGGTTGCCGAGGCCTACAAGAATAAGGGCAAGCACATCATCACCAGCGAGATTGAGCACCATGCCATCATCCACACCTGTCAGTACCTTGAGAAGCAGGGCCATGAAGTGACATACCTCCCCGTTGACGAACACGGTATGGTGAACCCTGAGGACCTGCGTGAAGCCATCAGGGACGACACGGTTCTTGTCAGCATCATGCTGGCCAACAACGAAATGGGTACGATTCAGCCCGTAGATGAGATTGGCAGAATCTGCCGCGAGAAGGGAGTCATCTTCCACAGTGATGGGGTTCAGGCCGTGGGGAGCATCCCCGTTGATGTCGAGGCCCTGAATATTGACCTTCTATCGATGTCTTCCCACAAGCTCTACGGCCCCAAGGGCGTTGGCGCTCTCTACCACCGAAAGGGCATTAAGCTTGTATCCCAGCAGACCGGCGGCTCTCACGAGTACAGGTTGCGGGCTGGAACGGAGAATGTTCCGGGCATTGCGGGGTTCGGCCTTGCCGCCAAGCTGGCCAAGGAGGAGATGGAGGAGAGAATGTCTCGCATCTCAGCGCTTCGCGATAAGCTACGGCACGGCCTGATGCAGGCTGTTGACCATGTCAAGCTCAACGGGCATCCTGAAAAGCGCTTGCCCAACAACCTGAATCTAAGTTTCGAGTATGTAGAGGGGGAGTCCATGCTCCTCAACCTTGATATGAAGGGCATCGCTGCCAGCAGCGGCTCCGCCTGCACCTCTGGTACCCTTGACCCATCCCATGTGCTTCTGGCCATGGGCATGAAGCATGAGGTTGCCCACGGCTCCCTGAGGATGACCCTTGGCCGTGAGACAACGGAGGAAGATATAGACTATGTGTTGGAGGTCCTGCCAGGGATAGTCCAGCGCCTGCGCGAGATGTCACCCCTGTATCATAAGGAGACCCGTTAGCCGCGGGTGGGAGAGGAGTTGCTAGCAGATGTACAACGAGAAGGTAATGGACCACTTCAACAATCCGCGCAACGTCGGTGAGATCAACAATCCTGACGGCGCCGCCCAGGTAGGCAATCCCTCCTGTGGGGATATCATGAAGATGGAGATAAAGGTCGAGAACGGCAAGATAGTGGATATTAAGTTCAAGACCTTTGGCTGCGGAGCAGCCATCGCCACCAGCAGCAAGGTGACGGAGTTAGCCCTGGGAAAGACCGTTGATGAGGCTGAGGCCATTACAAATGCCCTTGTTGCAGATGAATTGGGTGGGTTACCGCCAGTGAAGATGCACTGCTCAAACCTGGCCGCCGACGCCCTCCACGGGGCCATCCAGGATTACAGGCGGAAACAGGCAGAGAGAGATGGCAGAGATGGGAAGGCGGACAAGGCACCAGGCAGTGAGGGAATCGATTAAAGCGATGAAAAGGAAGGTACTGGTTGCAATGAGCGGCGGTGTTGACAGTTCAGTCACCGCTGCCTTGCTAAAGGAAAGAGGATATGAAGTGGTGGGGGCAAC
>LADL02002922.1_pt1 | contig 52425 bp, 55 predicted proteins | sample 619721 | NCBI WGS metagenome assembly LADL02 (sample SAMN03397408, study PRJNA257561) | rock porewater metagenome | biome: terrestrial; feature: Opalinus Clay rock; material: porewater; isolation source: Opalinus Clay rock porewater BRC-3 borehole | place: Switzerland: Mt Terri URL, St-Ursanne ...
CTTGCCCTCTACTGTGTCCAATTGGCGATAAGCCTTGAACCGCGGTCGTCCGCGGTGCCCCAGGAGCCATTCGTTCGCCGACGCGTAGGCGCGGGAGGCCAGCTTCTGGGTGGTGTGAACATCCAGGTGGTCCGTAAACGCTTGCTGACGGAGGCGCACCGCGTACCGCTGGAGGGCCGCGTCGCTGAACGCCACCGCTTGGCGGGCCTGACGGAAGGTGGCGCTACGTTCATCACCCTTTGGGAGACGGCGGGCTTTCTGGTACGCCCGCCGTTCGCGCAGCAGCTGAGCACGTCGCAGCGCCTCGCCCAGGCAGGCGTTGTACACCTGCCGTGCTGCATTCAGACGCACGTTCAGCGCGTGTTCATCCGCCGGGGTGACCCGTAGGGGAATTTCACAGACAAACGAAGGTGTCCGCTCCTTTTTGCTAGACGTACTTTTGGTTTTCGATGTACTGCTTGATGACGGCAAGCGGGGCACCTCCCACCTTCCCTTTGCCTGGTTCTGATATAGCCATTATATCAGAACACCAGTTCGCATGGAACCAACAAACTGAGAGCTTTTCCCGGACCCCATAAATAAACCCAGGGGCTTGCGGCGGGGATTTGGTCACCAGATGTCAACCCCTCACGTCAACCCCTCACCGAACGGCAGCTTCCAGGCCAGGCACCAACCCTGACACCCTCCAGATTAGTATTCCCGCCCAGGGGAGGGGCCTAACAGGGTCAGTAAAAGGCATCCGTAATATGCCGAATCTTAAGGACTTGGCCTTGAGAGTGAAGTTCCACTATCACAACATCAAAACGCGCCTGTCTTCCAAGCTGAGCTGAGCCTTGCGACCCGCCGGGAAGACGATTCCGGCCCAGGCTCATCAACCACGAGGCGCACCTTCTAATCCTGGCTTGCTTAGCAGAGCCCACCGAGTGCAATGCAGACTCCAACTGACACCCCCGCGCCCCGGGTCGCAGCCTCCTCGCCTTAACCTCCACGAAAGCCGTGATCCTGCAGTCGCCTGAAAGGCCATCAGGAACCGCAACAATGTCCACTTCTGACAACCTCCCGAAGCGCCAGGCGTTAGCGGCAATGATTCGATGGCCCGTGCCCTCCAAAAAACCCCTGGCTACCCTCTCCCCCCACGCCCCAAACTGGTGAGAAGTTAGACCATGGCCCAACCACTGTCTGCTCGATGACACGGTTCACCCCCCTTTGAGTGAAAAGGTCCTTCGGTGAATTGGGCTGAGGCCCAGGGATTGAACGGCTTTGCGGTGAGAAGGCGTGGCATACCCCTTATGGTTGGCAAACCCGTAACCTGGGTACAAGCCCTCAGCTCGCCGCATGTACCTGTCCCGCGCTACCTTAGCCAGCACAGACGCGGCCGCGATTGACTGAGAACGACTATCCCCTCGTATCAGCGGGACCTGGGGCAGCGTTAGGTCTGGAATGTGGAAGGCATCGACGAGAACAAAGCTTGGCCGCATTCCCAATGAACTGAGGGCGCGCCTCATGGCTGAGAAGGTAGCATTGACTATTCCCACGTCATCAATGGTTTCGGCCCGCGAAAAAGCGATGCCGAGGCCAAGGGCCTCCCGACAGATGGTGGTAAATAGACCTTCCCGGGCTGAGGCAGTGAGCACCTTGGAGTCATCCAGGCCGGAAATAGTCGTTTCAGGCCTGAGGATTACCGCGGCCGCCACCACTGGGCCTGCCAACGGACCCCTGCCGGCCTCATCCACCCCCGCCAGCAGGGTTGCTCCCCGGGAGTAAAGGCCTTCCTCAATCACGCCCAGGCGCCTGATCCGCGCCTGATCTACCCGCCACTGCTGCCACGACCTCCGCATGCGCTTCACAAGGCGACGAACCCCAACCCTATCATCGTCATGAAGCAGGTTGATGGCGAGGCAATAGGAGCCCAAAGGCAGACGGGCAACGATGGTCTCTATCTGGGGAATGGTAAGGTGTCTTGGCTCCCTGAGTATCTGCAGGTCAAACTGAAGGGGGGGTAAATCTCCTCTGGTCGACAAACCCGTCACAGACCTTCACCTGACAGGCAGGGCGCATGCCGCCACAGATTCTGGGCCAACCGCAGTGTTGTGGGGACCTGATGGCTCCGCGGCAATAAGCATTGCGCTGCCCAGGGGCCAGTAGCGGAAGAAGGCTTTGCCCTTGATATTGTCTACAGGCACAAACCCAAACGACCTACTGTCATCACTGTTGCGTCGGTTATCGCCTAACACAAAGATCTGTCCCGGAGGAACAATTCGCTGAGGGAGATTAGAGTAATCACCGTTACCTAGAAGGTAGGGCTCGGGCAGCAACAGCCCATTGATAAAGACCTCACCGTGCCGGATACTAACGGTCTCACCAGGGAGGGCAATGACCCGCTTGATGAAATCGCGAGATTCATCCAGGGGGTATTGAAAAACAATGATCTCGCCCCGATTGATCCCCCCGAGGTGCTGTACCAGCTTGTTCACGAAGACCCTATCGCCATCTTGCAGGGTAGGCTCCATGGAGTGGCCATCAATAAAGAAAGAACCGATAACAAAAGTACGAAGGACAGTTGCCAATACGATGGCTATCAGCGCGGTCTCTACTAGCTCCCTGAAGAATGATTTTCTGGTCTCAGCCACCGGACAGCCTCCCTAACCTGAGGGGGCCGGAATACTCCAGCCCCACCTTGCGCAGTTCTCAGTCTATACTATCACTATCTCTTTTCCTTGATTCGGGCCCGCTTACCAATCCGCTCGCGCAGGTAGTATAACCTGGCGCGGCGAACCTTGCCCCGACGGACCACTTCAATCTTTGTCACCTTCGGGGAGTGTAACGGGAAGGTACGCTCAACGCCAACACCATAGGAAACCCGGCGCACTGTAAAGCTCTCACCCATTCCCCCGCCCTGACGCTGTAGAATGACACCCTCGTAAACCTGAATTCTATCACGGCCGCCTTCAGTAACCCTATAGTGAACCTTTACGGTATCACCAGGGCTAAAACTCGGCAGATCCTGTTTCATCTGCTCAGCCTCAACTGACTTGATCAAATCCACTGCCCCTGACCTCCTTAGACCTCTATATACAGGGTTAGATATAAACTACTCTGTTCCCTGTCTCAATGGACAGGGAGTGATGGTCCAAACTGCACTGGCTAATTATAGCATAGGTAACATGTTGAATACAAGAAATCGCCTGTCCTAGGGGTCTTCCCTGTCAGGGGCCCCTCCTTCAGACTCGGTACGGTCCTGCGCCGCCCGGGTCTTTACCCTATCAAACTCAGCCCTGACCTCAGCGAGCAGGTGCTGCTCTTCTTCAGACAGGTCAGCCTGGGCCAACATGTCTGCCCGTCTCACCAGCGTCCGCTTAAGGGCCTGCCGCCTTCGCCACTTTCTGATCTCCGCGTGGTGGCCTGAAAGTAGTATTTCTGGAACCTCCATATCCCGGAATTTCCTGGGGCGGGTGTAGTGGGGGTGCTCTAACAACCCGGTGGAATGCGAGTCATGCTGCGCTGAGTCACTGGCGCCCAGCACCCCTGGCACCAATCTGGCCACAGCATCCACAATTACCATCGCCGCCACCTCGCCACCAGTCAACACATAGTCACCAATGGAGACCTCATCCGTCACAAGACCAAGGCGAACCCTTTCATCAACCCCCTCATAGTGACCGCAAATGAGCACCAGCCAATCCTCTAAGGCAAACTCCTCTGCTTTGGCCTGGTCAAAGCGGTCTCCCTGCGGGGTGAGGAGGACGACCCGGGGTTCAGTTTTGCAGCCCTCACCATCGGCCTTTGCCGGAACAACACCAATGCCCGCGCCATCCAGGAGATGCTCTGTCGCGGCGAAGATTGGTTCGGGCTTCATCACCATTCCCGCACCGCCACCATAAGGGTAATCATCGGTCATCCGGTGTTTGTCGTAGGCATAGTCTCTTATGTTGTGGATGTTGATGTCAAGCAGTGCCTGTTCCTGTGCCCGCTTCAGGATGCTGTCATCAAAGGGCCCCTCAAACATCCCCGGGAACAGACTCAAGATATCTATCCTCATGGTCACCGGGCCCCCCATTCATCTACGGGCCTGACCACGATTACCCCTTCATCAATATCAATCAAGCTGACCACCGACTTCATAGCTGGAACCAGCAACTCGCCTTCTCGTCCCCTGACAATGTACACATCATTGGAGCCCGTCGACAACACCTCAGATACAGAACCGAGATGCCTGCCTTCTGTATCGACGCACCTCAGGCCAATCAGCTGAAAGACAAAGAAATGGTCGTCGGGGATAGCAGCTAGATCCCCAATCCCAACCTTAAGATAATGGTTCTTTAGTTCCTCAGCCGCGGCCCGATCATCTACCCCTTTAAACGTCATAAGGATTCGACCCTTGTGCATCTGCGCCGAAGCGACCTCAAGTACCCGACGGGGGCCAGGCCTTGCCCCTTGACACCCGTCATCAGGTGAGGATGGGTCACATACATGAAACCTACTACCCGTAGAGAAGCGTTCTGGGAAGTCCGTCAGCGGAAGCACCATCACTGCCCCGGAAACACCATGGGGTCTCCCGATGCGCCCAACTGTGATGAGGTTTTCGTTGTCAGGCCCCATGCCGTATCTCAACCACAACACCATCTCTCAACACGATAGTGGCTGCCCGGATATCATCCCAGGCAGTACCCAACTCAACATCAACAGTACCTTCAAGGGTACCCCGGAGGATCTCTCCACCGTCTTCCAGCCCCGTCAGGGCTTGACGCCTTTCATCAACTTCGGCCAGGGCCTCCTCACGCTTCTTTCTCTCATTGCGGAGCTGCTGAGAAACCTCATAGGCCTCACTGAGCTGGGCACCAGTTCCAGATTGGCCCTGGCCGCCACTGTGAGACTCCCGCTCGACGGCGGCGTTAATGCGCTTCACCTGAAAGTCCAGTTGCTGCATCTCCAACTCCAACTGACCCTGCCTCGCATCGAGCTCAGCCCGGAGTTCCTCTCGAAGCCGAGGGGTTACGATTGCCTTTATGATCACTGGCCTGTTGATGGCAACTGAGTTCACTGACACTCTCCCCTTTGAGGTCCTGGTCACACCCACCTCAATCGACTTCTACTGAATGACCTCCACAGCAACCCGCTTATCGTCCCTGGCTGCAGAGGCCTTAACCACTGTCCGGATGGCCTTAATAATCCGCCCCTGACGCCCAATTATCTTACCCATATCATCGGAAGCAACGCGGATCTCCAGGATCACTGACTGCTCGCCCTCCACCTGGGATACCTCTACTTTATCTGGATGATCGACCAATGACTTGGCAAGCAGCAGTACTAAATCCCTCATACCTTACGACCCCCTCCAAGTCTATGCTGTTACCTACTTGCCCTTACTCTCAGCGAGCTTATCCATAATGCCCTCTTTCTTAAAGAGGGAGCGAACGGTCTCTGAGGGCTGAGCTCCCTTCAGCATCCAGTCTACGGCCTTGTCTTCCTCAACGGTAACGGTCGTGGGGTTGGTCCTTGGGTTATAGTAACCAATCTCTTCAATGAACCTCCCGTCCCGCGGTGAGCGGGAGTCAGCCACAACAATCCTGTAGTGAGGAGTCTTCTTCTTTCCAAACCTCTTGAGACGGATCCGTACTGCCATGTTAGTGCCTCCTTCCTTATTGGTATCGCCTTAAAACAGCCTTCCCAAGCCCTTCAGTGAGCCCTTATCCGCATCCATTAGCTTTCGTATCATCTTCCTTGTCTGTTGGAACTGCTTGAGGAGGCGATTGACGTCACTGACTGAGGTTCCACTGCCGGCGGCAATTCGTCTTCGGCGACTGCCGTTTATAACGGCAGGGCTACGCCGCTCCTCCTTTGTCATGGAGCCGACAATGGCCTCCAATCTGTCTAACTCCTTCTCATCGACCTGCAGCTTCTTAAGGTGCTTAATGTTGCCGCCTACCCCCGGGAACATCCCCAGGACCTCATCAAGGGGCCCCATCTGACGGACCTGGCTGAGCTGGTCGATGAAGTCGTCAAGGGTAAACTGATCCCTTCGCAAGCGCTGTTCAAGCTTGCGGGCCTTTTCAGCATCCATTGTCTGCTGGGCCCGGTCAATAAGGGTTAGCACATCCCCCATTCCAAGAATTCGCTGGGACATGCGATCAGGGTGGAAGGGCTCAAGGGCATCCATCTTCTCACCCATACCAGCATAGAGAATAGGCTTTCCTGTTACTGAGCGCAGGGACAGGGCTGCTCCACCCCGGGCATCACTGTCCAGTTTCGTCATTATAACGCCATCAATCCCTATCTGCTCATCAAAGCTCTGAGCAACATTGACGGCGTCTTGACCGGTCATGGCGTCGACAACGAGAACTGTCTCCAAGGGATCGACGGCCTTCTTGAGGTCGCCAAGCTCACCCATCAACTCACTGTCAACATGCAATCGACCGGCGGTGTCAATGATGACCAGGTCACGGCCATCCCTTCTTGCAGCCTGCAACCCCGCTTCAGCAATGTGTTTGACTGGGACATCAGTTCCCATCTGAAATACGGGAATATCTATCTGCTTGCCAACGGTCTCAAGTTGCTGGACGGCGGCAGGGCGATAGATGTCACAGGCCACCAGCAAGGGATTCCGTCCCTGCTTTCTAAGGTGCAACGCTAGTTTCCCGGCGGTGGTAGTCTTGCCCGACCCCTGGAGCCCAACCAGCATGTACACGGTGGGCGGGGCTGGGGCGAACCGCAGCCTCCGCTCCTCACCCCCGAGAAGGCGTGTCAGTTCACTATGAACTATCTTTATGACCTGCTGCCCCGGGGTCAGGCTCTTCATAACCTCTTCGCCCAGGCCCCGTTCACTGACGCGGGAGACAAAGTCCTTAACAACCCTGAAGTTGACATCGGCCTCCAGCAGGGCTAGTCTCACCTCACGCATTGCAGTCTTGATGTCTGACTCTGTAAGCTTCCCCTTCCCCCGAAGCCGCTTGAAGGTATCTTGAAGTTTATCGGCAAGACTCGCGAAAACCATTAACTCACCTTCTCCTTACGCTGCCCCTAGGTAGTTGACAGTTTCTCAATCAGCGCGCTCAGTTTCTCTGTAGTTGTAGCTGCTGACTTCAGCACTGAAACAATATCGGCCGCATCCCCTGAGTCAGAGGCCTCCGGACAGACCGAACCGCCGTCGGCGCTCCCTGCCTCATCTAACAGCCCTATAGCCCTGGTAAGGTCCTCCTCAACCGCCCTGACCAGCATGGAGGCACGTCTCAGGCTATTACCAACCGCTGTGTCCTGTTCCAGGAGCCTCAGCTTCGTTTCATAGCCCTCCAGGGCTTCCTCTGCCCTTGTAATGTGGTCATGTACCGCCTGACGAGTGATCCCCTCAGACTCAGCTATCTCTCCAAGAGAGAGGTCATGCAAATAATGAAGTTCCACCAGGGACCTCTGTCTCTCAGTGAGCAGCTGCCCGTAGGTGTCAAAGAGGCGCGCAACCTTGAAGACCTTGTCCAACTGCGGCACCGTAACCACCCAAAGATGATTTTACTTAACATTCAAAGGGGTGTCAAGTAAAATGGCTTGACACCCCTCAAAATCCCTAAGATCTATTGCGTCAGTTCATGCCTGGTAGTCTGATGCCTGGCAGTCTGCGCCTGGTAGTTCGCGCCTGACCTGATTCCCTAGCCCCCGAGAAAGAGCGCCTCAACAAAGGCGCCAGGGTCAAAGGGCTGGAGATCCTCAATACCCTCCCCAATCCCGATAAACTTCACCGGTATGCCCAACTGTTTTGCAATGGCCAGGACAACCCCGCCCTTGGCGGTACCATCAAGTTTCGTAAGGATAATACCTGTTACATCCACGGCTTCAGAGAACATCCGCGCTTGCTCCAGGGCGTTGAGCCCCGAAGTGGCATCAACAACTATTAAAACCTCGCTGGGTTCACCAGGCGCCTCACTCTTGATGACCTTGGCAATCTTCTCAAGCTCTTTCATGAGGTTAACCTTTGTGTGTAGACGCCCAGCGGTATCAACAATGACGGTATCAATACCCCGCGCAGCGCTGGCCTGCAAGGCGTCGTAGACCACAGCGGCAGGATCGGCGCCCGGCTGGTGTTTGACGATATCAACCCCGGCCCGGCGGGCCCAGACCTCAAGCTGCTCAACTGCTGCCGCGCGGAAGGTATCGGCGGCCGCGATCAGTACCTCTCTGCCTGCCGCCTTCAGTTGGGCGGAGAGCTTCCCGATGCTTGTGGTCTTGCCGCTACCGTTGACCCCGACAACCAGAATTACAGCACTGGAGCCTGGGAGAGACAGGCCGGTGGGTTTGTCGAGGATCTCCAGCAGGAGTTGTTGAAGTACCTGCCGTAGCTGGCCGGCATCTGTCAACCGCTGCTTCTTGGCGCGCTCCCTGAGGGTATCCGTCAGCCAGAGGGCGGTTTCAACACCGACATCAGCGGTGATCAAGAGCTCTTCCAAATCTTCGAAGAGGCTATCATCTATGCGATGCGCAGAAGCCAGCAGGTCATCGACCCTCTCTGTCACCTGCTCCCGCATCTTGGCGAGCCCGTCGGTGAGCCTTTTGAAGGCGGTTCTCATCTTCATGTCCCCCTTGAGCCCGTCAACTTGCCTGTTCCCTTCCGTGGGCTAGCCTAACGCTGACCAGTTTGGAGACTCCCTCTTCCTCCATTGTGGTCCCGTAGAGGCTATCGGTTACTTCCATTGTCCCCTTCTGGTGGGTAATAATGATGAACTGGCAGCGTTCACTGGCGTTCTTAATATATGAGGCAAAACCAACGATATTGTTGTCGTCCAGGGACGCGTCAATCTCATCAAAAAGCACGAAGGGGGCTGGCTTGATCTCAAGAGCAGACATGATCAACGCAATGGCGGTGAGGGCTCGTTCGCCGCCTGATAGCAAACTCAGACTCTGCCGTTTCTTTCCCGGCGGTTGAGCAATAACCTCAATGCCCGTCTCTAGCAGGTTACTGTCATCATCAAGAACAAGGGCCGCCTGACCGCCCCCAAACAGCTTCACAAAGACCTTCTTAAACTCCTCATTAATCCTGCTGAAGCTCTCCCTGAAGCGCTCAACCATCTTCTTCTCAATCTCTCTTATCAGCTCAGTCAACTCTGATTCCGAGACCCTCAAATCGGCGCTCTGCTCCATCAGCAGTTGATGTCGCTCCGACAACCGCTCAAATTCCTCAATGGCCCCCAGGTTCACATCGCCCAGTTCTTCCATGTGTTCCTTCAGCCAGGTAACCCGGGCCATGACCTCTGCAGCAGCCTCATCTTCAGGCTCTTGAAGGGCTCTGGCCTGGAGCCAGACCTCTTCCTGAGAAAGCCCGTGCTCCTCGCTGAGTCTGCTTACAATCGACTCCACTTCAGAGGCAACACTGGCCTCTCGCACATTGGCCCTATTGAGCTTGTCCCCAATCTCATCTTCCGTGGCTCGGTGCTGCTCAATGACGCCCTCCACCTCCTGGATGGATTGGCGGACCTGGGAGACCCTCTCGCGCCACTCCTCTCGGGCAGTCTCAATCTCAACAACCCTCTTCTGTACGGACTCTATGTCCGATTTCAGCTGCGCTAGCTCTTCGCCAGCCTGCTCAATGCGGCCCAAGAGCAGTTCCTTCCTGGCCTTACCGCTCTCAACATCGCTTCTTATCTCGGCATCGCGCTGCTTGAGCCCTACCAGGTTCCTGCTGACATTGGCCGCCTCTTGTTTGAGGGAGGCCAAGGCTACCTTGATCTCAGTGAGTTCAGCTTGGGTGTGCTCCCGACGGTCCTTCTGGTCCTGAAGGCCACCGGATATATCGTCTATCTGGGTTCTCAACTGACCGGTCCGCTCGCCCAGGATCACCAGCTCTTGGCGCAGCTCAGCGACTTGAGTCACGTTCCGCTCTCGAGTCCGCTCAAGCTGGCTAATCTCAAAACCTGAGACTTCTATGGCATTCTGGCACCTACTGTGGCTCTGCTGAGCCTGAGCCAAATCACGTTCTAGCAGCCCATGACGATGCTCGGAGCTGCGGATCTCCTCCTGCAGGGCTGCTATGTTTGAGGACAGGCCCTCAATGTCAGTGGCTAACCTGTTACTGGCAGCCTCCTGCTTGTCCAGGGAACCCCGCAATCGCTTAACATCCTTGCCAAGACGCTCCATCTCCTGGGCCCTGACCAACAGCCCGCCCTGTGCATTGTGGCCGAGATGCCCCCCTGTAATCGAACCCCCTGGGTGAAGGATCTCCCCCTCGAGAGTGACAATCTTACTCCGGAAACCGATGCCGCGGCCAATACGCATGGCGGCATCAAGGTCAGCTGCCACTATCACGCGACCCAACAGGTATGCCAGAGCAGGCCTGTACTTCTCGGCAAACTGCACCAGGTCAATGGCAAACCCCACGGCCCCCTGGTCCTCAAGGGACTTCACCTCATAGTCCCTGGGCGGCATCGGCCGGATGACGTCAAGAGGGAGAAATGTAGCCCGTCCAGCCTTTCCCTTCTTCAGATACTGAATGGCATTGCGGGCCACCTGTTCTTCGCTGACAATGATATTCTGAAGGGCCGCGCCAAGCGCCACTTCAATGGCCTTTCCATACTCCGTAGGAACACTGAGCAACTCGGCCACCGAACCCTCTATCCCGGTCAGGTCTCTGTTGCCATCCTTCTTGGCCAGGAGCACAGACCTGACCCCACGGTGATAACCCTCATAGCTCTCTTCCATCTCCTGGAGGAGGGTAAGCCGTGACTCGCAGCCCCGGAGGCTATCCCTGACCCTGCTGATACTTGTGGCAAGCTGCTTTTCAGCCTCACGCCGCCGCCCCAGTTCCTTCTCATTCTCTGAAAGCCTCTGCCTGGCCGCCTTCGCCTTGCCCAAAACCTCTTGTAGCGATACCTCAAGCCCGGCTATCTCTTGCTCCAGCCCCTGCTTCTCTTCATCTGACTGCGCAGCCTCTCGTTTCAGCCTCTCAAGACGCTGATCGAATCCCTCGTTCTCTCGTTCCAGGCCGCTTATCTCATTCTTGCGTTGCGACATCTCATTGAGCAGGTCAAGGACATCGCCCTTGAGGCCCTCAACGACTGTTTCCTCCCGGTTCAGGACCTCGTTTAGTTCCTGAAATTCCGCCTCTTTGTCCCGGGCAACCTTTGTTTCGGCGTCTATCTGCCCCTCAAGTCCCTGCTGCCTTATGGTTTCAGCTGTGAGGCTTGCGCCGGTTGCCATAAGCTTCTTTTGGAAATCGTCAACCTGGGAATCAATACGGGCAATATCCTCCTGCCAGTTGCCGATCCGCTCGTTGAGGAGCTTAATCCTGGAATCAAGCTGTCCGCGCTCCCGTTCACGGTCCAGGAGTGACTGCTGGAAGGCCTCTAGTTGAGTCTCTCCGCCCCTCAGGTGATCCTTCTCCTTGTCCAGTCTTGACAGGGAGTCCCGCAGCTCTGCCGTGACCTCAGCAAGGGACTCTGACAGCTCAGCGGAGCGACGGCGGCTTCTATCAAGTCTCCGCTGGGCTCTAATCAGATCCTCCAGGTGTCTTCGCACCTCCAGGTCCCTTAGCTCACTGCGATACTGCTTGTAGAGCCTGGCTACTTCAGCCTGCTGACCCAGGGGCCCTAGCTGACTCTCAAGCTCAACCATGATGTCTTCTACCCGTAACAGGTCATGGGTGACCCCTTCAAGCTTGCGTTCAGCCTCTCTCTTGCGATTCTTAAACCTGACAATGCCCGCCACTTCCTCAAAAAAACCGCGCCTGTCCGCAGGCTTGCTGGAGAGAAGTTCGTGGATCTCACCCTGCCCGATGATGGAGTATCCCTGCTTGCCTATGCCCGTGTCCGAGAAGAGGTCAACAATGTCCCGAAGCAGGCAGGATCCACCATTAAGAAGGTACTCACTGGTCCCGTCCCTGTACACTCTCCTGGCTACGGTAACCTCTGAGTAGTCAACAGGGAGCGCCCCGTCACCATTGTCAATGGTCAACCTGACTTCAGCATAGTTCAGAGGGCGCCGGCCGTCACTGCCAGCAAAGATAAAATCCTCCATAATTTGGCCCCGCAATTGTTTCGCGCTTTGCTCACCCAGAACCCATCTGATGGCATCGGTAATATTGCTCTTCCCGCTACCGTTGGGACCAACGATGGCGGTAATGCCCGGCTCGAATATCAGACCAGTCTTGTCAGCAAAGGACTTAAAACCATACAGATCTAATCGTTTCAAAAACATCCCTTAACCGTCCCCCATCTATCCAGGTGTACTTGTCAGATAGATCATGAGTTTTTTCTATCCCCAGGAAAAGAAAACCTGTCCATCAACTGTGGATGAACAGGCATGGACGCCAGCACGACGCGGCGCTTGGTCCTACCGAGGTTCAATGATAAACTTGATGGCTGTGCGCTCCTCACCGTCAATCTCTATCTCGACAAAGCCTGGGATGCAAATCAGGTCCATGCCGTTTGGAGCAACAAAACCCCTCGCAATGGCGATGGCCTTCACGGACTGGTTAATAGCCCCAGCCCCAACGGCCTGCATTTCGGCACGACCGCTCTCTCTCAACAGGGCTGCCATGGCCCCAGCCACCGATTTTGGATTCGACGATGCCGACACTCGTAGTAAATCCATTCTGCAATGCTTCCTCCCTTGTTTGCAACAGCGCTGCGAAGATTAAGTTGCGCGACACAATACAACTATTTCTGCACTTGGGCGAAAATACCTGCCCAGCTCTTCTATACTATGCAACTATCGCCAACATGCAACAAGGCATTTACTTTGCCGTCTCGATGCAACAACTATCCTTCACTGCGGGCAAGACAAGAGAGGGCCTCCCGAGCAGCCTCCTGTTCGGCATCCTTCTTACGACTGCCGTCTCCGGCTCCCAATATCCTATCATCTAGTCTGACCTGAACCCTGAACTGCTTGGCGTGGTCAGGCCCTTCGGTATTAACGACTTCATAGACGGGTGACTGGCCGTAGCGTTCCTGCAGCAGTTCCTGCAGAGCGCTCTTGGCGTCCATCTCCGCGGTACTTACCATCAGGTCACTGACGGTAGCCTCGAGACAAGTAACAACAAAGGCAGACGCCACCGGCCAGCCCTTCTCCAGGTACAAGGCTCCCACCAGGGCCTCAAATAGATCAGCCAGGAGCGCGGGGCGTTCATGACCCCCGGATAGTTCCTCTCCCCGTCCCAGCCGGGCCAAGGGGCCTAATCCCAGTTCCTGCGCAACAGGAGCCAATCCCCACTCGCTGACGGCCCAGGCCCTGATCTTCGTCAACTCGCCTTCGGGCATATCGGGCCACTCTACGTAGAGATACTGGCTGAGGGCAAGCTCAATCACGGCATCACCCAGGAACTCCAGGCGCTCGTTGTCTCCCACAGCCTCCGCCTGCTCGTTGGCATAGGAGCTATGGGTCAGCGCTTGCAGGAAGAGGGTTGATGCCTCAACCACTACCCCACACCGGGCAAAAACCTCCACCACCTGGGCAAGAACTGCCTCCTCACAATCCATGATCCCTTGCTGCTTCAAGTTGCACCTCCCCGCCAAGTGGGTTACCCTTCATACTCCTTAACAGCCAGGGTGGCATTCTGGCCACCGAAACCGAAAGAGTTGCTGAGGACCGCCCTCACCTGGCGTTTCCGCGCCTTATTGGGCGTGTAATCGAGGTCACACTCAGGATCCTGGTTCTCCAGGTTGATTGTGGGCGGAACAATGTCATCGGTGATTGCCTTAATGGCGGCGATCATCTCCACAGCACCAGCAGCGCCAAGGAGGTGACCGGTCATGGACTTGGTGGAGCTCACCGATAGCCCTCCTACGGCATCACCAAACACCGCCTTTATCGCCTTTGTTTCGCCGACATCTCCAGCAGGGGTAGAGGTGCCATGGGTGTTGATATAGTCAATGTCCGAAGGGGTCAACCCCGCGTCCTCCATGGCCAGGGCCATTGACCTAGCCCCCCCTTCACCGCCTGGGGCTGGCGCGGCGATATGATAGGCATCACAGGTTGACCCGTAGCCCACCATCTCAGCGTAGATCCTTGCCCCATGGTTAAGAGCGCTATCGAGACTCTCAAGCACCAAGATCCCGGCGCCCTCGGCCATCACAAATCCATCCCTGTCCCGATCAAAGGGCCTGGAGGCCCGCTCCGGTTCATCGTTACGGCATGACAGCGCCCGCATGGCGCAAAAACCTGCATAGGCTAAGGGCACAATGGCGGCCTCTGTTCCACCAGTGAGTATAATGTCCGCCTCGCCCCGCTGAATGACCCGCATTGCCTCGCCGATGGCGTGACTTGCCGAGGCGCAGGCCGTCACAATGGTAGCGTTCGGGCCCTGGGCCCCAACGGCTAATGCAATCTGGCCGGCAGCCATGTTGCCAATCATCATCGGCACGAAGAAGGGGCTGATCCGGGCAGGACCTCGCTGGTTGAGGACGTTGTGGTGCTCAATAAGGGTCTCCATGCCCCCAATGCCGCTGCCAAGATAGACCCCAACCCGCTCCGGTGTCAGGCCATCCACTTCCAGGCCTGCATCCTCCAGGGCCTGCTTAGCCGCGGCAACCCCAAACTGGGCGAAGCGATCCATCCGCTTCGCTTCTTTTCGATCCATGTAGTCCTTGGGGTCAAATCCCTTGACCTCTCCGCCAATCTGGCTTGCATAGCCATCAGGGTCAAATCTGGTGACCCTGGTAATACCAGAACGGCCGTTGACCAAGCCATCCCAGTACTCACCAACACTGTTACCTAACGGGGTTAGAGCCCCCATTCCTGTGACTACAACCCTCTTAGTCATCTAATTCCACTCCCATTGGTAGCAACTGCTGTATCTGAATAATAGGCCCACTATTTCAGCATTGACAGCCGGTCTCCAACCCGGCAAGCTCCTCTGCCTGGGGGATCACCTGGATTGAACAAGCAGCCCCGTGGCGGTAGCCACGGGGCCGTATCCACCCGAACTACTAAAGATTCTTCTTAATGTAGTTGACTGCGTCGCCAACGGTCTGAATCTGCTCCGCATCCTCATCGGGAATCTGAAGGTCAAACTCCTCTTCCATTGCCATGACAAGCTCCACAATGTCCAGGGAGTCGGCGCTCAAATCCTCAATGAAGCGAGCGTTCATGGAAAGCTCCTCTTCGTCCACCTCAAGCATGTCGACAATGATCGCAAATACCTTCTCTTGAATGTTGTCTGCCACTGTCTTACCCTCCTTGGAAATCCCACATTTTGTATTGGCCGGCTCCCAGCGGCTATCGTCACTTAGGGAACCCGCTCAAAGCCCCCGGTATGACCGAAAGCCTCAATCCATCGTCATCCCACCGTCAACTGCCAGTACCTGGCCTGTAATGTAAGCGGCGGCCGGTGAAGCCAGGAATCCTACCACAGCAGCCACATCCTCTGGCTGCCCTAACCTGCCCACCGGGATCTGCTCTTCGAGAGCCTGGCGTTGGGGCTCACCGAGATTCGCAGTCATATCAGTAACAATAAAGCCCGGGGCAACGGCATTAGCCGTTATATCGCGACTGGCCAACTCCCGGGCAAGTGACTTGGTCAAACCAATCAGTCCAGCCTTGGCGGCGGCATAGTTGGCCTGGCCGGCGTTGCCTGTAAGCCCCACCACAGAGGTAATGTTTATAATCCGACCCCATCGCTGTCGCATCATACTGCGGAGAACCGGCTTGATACAGTTGTAGGCCCCGGTCAGATTGACATCAAGCACATCCTGCCAGTCAGATACACTCATCCGCGCCATCAACCCATCGCGGGTGATACCCGCGTTGTTCACAAGGATGCTGACAGGGCCCAGACTGTCCTGTATCTCCTTGACCATCGCCCCAACGGACTCATGGTCTGCCACGTCGGCCTGAAAGAGGGAGCATACCCCTCCCGCTGCCTCTATCTGACGAGCCACATCCTCAGCAGGGCCAGCATTTTGACGGAAGTTGATGGCGACTACCGCCCCACGCCGTCCCAATTCCTGGGCTATGGCACCACCTATGCCCCGTGAGGCGCCTGTCACAAGGGCTACTCGGTCTGAAAGGCTATTCATTGTAACCTCCTATTGATCCCTTGATCCCTGGCTTAAGCGGTAAGGGCCCTCAACCGCGATTCATCCTCAAAATTGATCACTTCTATCTCTCGATCTATCCGCCGCATGAAGCCCGTCAGTGAGGTGCCAGGGCCAACCTCAATGAACCTGGTTACTCCCTCATTCAGCATCCAACGGATTGAATCTTCCCAGCGCACGGCGCTGTAGACCTGGGTGATCAGGGCCCTGCGGATCTGCGAAGGGGCAGAAATGGGTTGCGCTGTTACATTCGACACCACTGGGAGCTGCGCATGCCTAAACCCTGCTGTAATCAGGTCCTGCCCCAGCCTCCTACCGGCGGGTCGGAGCAGACGGCAGTGGAAGGGAGCGCTGACAGCAAGGGGTATGACCTTCTTGGCACCACGCTGTCGAGCCAGGTCCGCGGCGGCCTGAACTGCTCCTTTAAGCCCAGAAATCACGATCTGGCCGGGGCAGTTGTAGTTGGCAGCCGAAACTACTCCCTGCTCCCTTGAGGCAATGGCACATATCTCATTGACAGAGTCACTATCAAGGCCAATTATGGCACTCATGGCTCCGGCTCCAATTGGAACTGCCTGCTGCATGTAGGTACCACGGCGCTGCACAAGACCAAGGGCCTCCTCAAAGGGGAGTGCCTCGGCTGTTACCAAGGCCGAATATTCACCTAGGCTAAGTCCCGCCACAACCTGAGGCTCAACACCCAATTCGCCCAGAACACGGCTGTACGCAATGCTCAGTGCCAGTATTGCCGGCTGAGTGTTGACGGTCTTCTGCAATTCTTCGACGGGACCCTCAAAGAGAAGCCCCTTCAAATCGTAGCCCAATACATCATTGGCCTTATTCAGCGTTTCCTCAATTACCGGGTAGGCTCGGGCAAGCTCTCTGCCCATCCCAACGTATTGAGCGCCCTGCCCCGGGTACAAGAATGCTGTCTTCTGCATAGGTGCCGTGCCTCCTATCGGTTGTTGACTGGTCAAATGACTGACTTCACTACTACACTACTTTTGGCGTAATAAGGCCTTCCTACTTCTTATTTGCCCCAACCCAGATTGGGAGTGACACAGAGACCAAGGGTCCCAGGGCCAACATGAGTACCGATGACCGGTCCCAGTTCGCCGATATAGCTACTAATAACGTCAAACTCCCCTTGAGCAACAGCCAGAAGTTCAGCGGCGTCATCCTCGGCATTGCCGTGTAGGATGCCGATAATCAATGGCTCTGAAATGAAGTCTACCCTCTCCTTAGCAGCAGATATAAGTGCTGGTATGACCTTCTTCTTTCCCCTTACCTTGTCAAGAGGGCTGACGATACCGTTCTCCAGGAAGAGAACAGGCTTCACTTTCAATAGCCCCCCTAACATGGCCTGGGCCTTGCCAATTCGTCCATTGCGTTCCAAGTACTTAAGGGTATCCACGGCGAAGGTTACCAACTGACGCTGAAAGACCTCCTCCAGACCGCCCTTTATCGTCTCAACGCTGGCCCCTTCCATGGCTGCCCTGGCAGCCAGCATCACTGGAACACCCAGTCCCAGAGATCCCGACCTGGAGTCAATGACGGTGATGTCTAACTCAGGCCGCCTCTCTGCCAGAACATCCCTGGCCATGACCGCCGAGGCATATGTGCCGCTAAGGTCGCTGGATATGTGCACAGAAACGACGCTGGCACCGTCCCCAGCCAACTCTTCATAGACCTCCCTGAAGGCCTCCGGTGATGGCTGCGAAGTCCTGGGATGGTGCTCAGATGACACCAGTTTCTCAAAAAACTGTTTGGAACTGATCTCAAAGTGATCCTTGAAGCTCTCGTCACCGAAGAAAACCTCCAAAGGCACTATCGTAATTCCTAACTCCTCAGCCACACCGGCATCGAGATCCGAGGTAGAATCAGTTACAATCTTCACCCTACTCATAACCCAGCCCCCCTCAAATTAGTGGTCTCCCATTTAACCAGGTGTCTACAATCAAAATGTGCTAATCCAAAACTACTACTTCCATCTCAGAACGCTTGAGGCCCAAGTCAGGCCCCCGCCAAATGCCACCAGAAGAACAGTATCACCAGACTGAATCTGGCCGCCTCTCACTGCCTCATGGAGGGCGACAGGTACCGAAGCTGATGACATATTACCGTAGCGGTCCAGATTGACTATGTACTGGTCATCTTGCAGGCCAATTCTTTTTGCCGCCGCCTCCAGGATCCTCAGGTTGGCCTGGTGCGGCACAAAGAAGTCAACATCCTCCTTGGACAGATCCGCCTGATCAAGGACGGTCAGGGCCGCCTCTTCCATAATCCTGACGGCAAACTTGAAGACTTCACGACCATTCATCCTGGTAAAGTGCTGCCGTTCCTCAACAGATTTTAAGGTGGCTGGAGTACGCGAACCACCGGCTGGCTGGATTAGCAGGTCTCCTCCAGTTCCGTCAGCCCCAAGGTGGGTTGCCAGAATCCCTTCGCCCTCACCAACAGGTTTTAGTACAGCGGCGCCTGCGCCGTCTCCGAAGAGAATACAGGTAGTACGGTCGGTAAAGTCTGTAATCTTGGATAGAGTCTCCGCGCCAACCACAAGTATTGTTTTATAGGTCCCAGTTGCAATGAACTGGCTTCCCACAGATAGGGCATAGATGAAACCTGAGCAGGCTGCTTCTATATCAAAGGCCGCAGCCTTCACCGCCCCCAATTCGCGTTGAAGGATGCACGCGGTAGACGGGAATAGATGGTCTGGTGTCACAGTGGCCACGATGATGAGGTCTATATCACTGCCCTCGATTCCTGCCTCTGCCATTGCCTCCCTGGCTGCCCTTAGGGCTAGGTCTGATGTTGCCTCGTCCTCATTGGCCACCCGCCGCTCACGGATTCCAGTTCTGGACTGTATCCATTCATCTGAGGTCTCAACCATCTTCTCCAGGTCGTGGTTCGTAAGAACCCTGTCCGGAACACTGGCGCCTATTCCCGCTATTCCTGCATTTATCAAGAGATACCTCACCATCCCAGTCTCTGTAGTGTGGTCTATATCTGCTGGAACATCCGCTAACCAGACTATGCTCAGATCTTCTTGATTTGTTGCCGCAAGGCGCCCAGCACATCCCTATCAACATAATCTCTCGCCACAAAGATTCCATTCTTTATGGCCTTAGCGTCAGAACTGCCGTGGCACTTGATACAGGCTCCGTTCAGTCCAAAGAGGGGTGCTCCCCCATACTCGGTGTAGTCCATTCGTTTCTGTAGGCGCCTGAAGGCCGGCTTGGCCAGCGCGGCACCAACCTTCGTTGATATGGAAGCCATCAACTCCTCTCTTAACATGCCAAAGATCGCCGACGCTGTCCCCTCCAACTGCTTCAAAAGGACATTGCCTGTAAAACCATCACACACAACAATGTCAATCCGGCCGTCCAGCAGCTGCCTGGACTCAAGGAAACCCGCGAAGTTGAGGCTGCTGTTGGCAAAGAGGTCGAAGGACTCTCTCACCAACTGGTTCCCCTTGTCTCTCTCAGTGCCTATGTTCAACAGAGCAACCTTTGGTTCTGGAATACCCATGATCTGCTCAACATAAACACTGCCCATAATTCCAAACTGCATTAAATACTCTGGCTTGGCGTCTGCATTAGCGCCAACGTCCAGCAGAAGTAATCCTCGACCGGCTTGCCTCGTGGGCAAGGTGACGCCCAGTGCTGGCCTCTTGATGCCACTCACCCGCCCGAAGGAGAGCAGGCTGCCGGCCATAAGGGCCCCTGTATTACCGGCAGAGAGAAAGCCATCACAGTGTCCTTCCTTCACTAACCTCAAGCCCACATTGATGGAGGAATCCTTCTTGCGCCTCACCGCGAAGGCGCCAGTCTCTTCACTTGATATGACTTCTGCAGCAGGAATGAACTCCAGTCTCTGACCCAGATGCCGCTTGACAGCTCCACTGGCATCAATGATGGGCATAACAGCCTCTCTACGGCCAACAAGAGTCAGGCTCAGGCCGGGATCCTCATCAAGGGCCCATGAAGCACCCCTGACGACCTCATCAGGCGCTCTATCTCCTCCCATGGCATCTACCGCTAAACGCACTTCTTAACCTCCCAACAGACTACTCCCAGGTACTGTCGTTGTCACCCTCAACAGAGAAGACGACGAACTTGCCTCTAAAGACGTGTTCCTCACCGACATAGGTGTTAACGAGGATGACAAGCTGGCTCCGGCGCATTCGGATGACCTCAGCCCGGGCCACAAGGCGTTCTCCTACCCGGACCGGACGCTTGAACTTCACATTAGCTAAACCAATTAGAGCGGTCTTAGCGTGTGCAACAGCGATCGCCAAGGAATCTGCCTGAGCAAAAATGCAGTGTCCCCTGACTATCCTGCTCTTCTCAAGGACCATGTCCTCTGTTGTTACCAGAACCGAGGTAGCGCGCTTGCCAAGCTCTAACTCAAGAAGATCACCAACAATCTCCGTCTGGCCCAGGGCCTTCATCTCTCCATGGCTACCCTCTGCCAGGTGTTTGACCCTTTCCCGAACCTCCGGTACACCAAGGGCCATCCTGTCAAGACGAATGGTCTGCACACTGACACCGAAGGTATCAGCAAGGTCGGCGTCGGTCAGAAACGGGTTCTCGGCCACCTTGGCTCTCAAAGCCTCACGGCGCTTATTGCGTGACAACCCCTCTGCGCCTACGACCATCGCCTCCCTTCATACCCTTGATATAGCAGCGTCATTATTACCTACCGTTATTACCAGGTATCATATCGACGACCCAATTATACCCTAGCAGTCGAGGCATTGCAATGGCAGGTGAACAAATAAGCAGCAACCGGGGATGGCTCCCACAAGTCGCTGCTGATTTACGCTGGCTCAAACTGTCAAGCCGCAGCCCTATTCGTCGGCAATCTCTATAACTGGGCGTCCCTTGTAATAGCCACAGCTGCCACATATCCTGTGGGGCAACTTGGGCTCATGGCACTGTGGGCACTCGATAAGGCCGGGGGCCTCAAGCTTCCAGTTGGCCCGACGCTTGCGCTTTCTGGCCTTTGAAGTCCTTCTCTTTGGTTCTGCCACCGCTGCACCTCCTAGAAACAAAATTACCAAAAACGTTGAATCGAGACCGATGTCAAACACAACCCTAACTATATCACAAAACTACTCTTCTTGCTCGCCCTCTTTGAGGAGTGTCTTTAATGGTGCCAATCTGTCGTCAATATCGTCAAAGACGCACTCACAGCCCTGATGGTTCAGATTAATACCACACTGAGAACAGAGTCCCCGGCATTTTTCATCACATAGAGGCTTCATGGGCACCTCTAGCAGGAGCTGATCGCGGACCTCTCCACTCAAGTCGATAGAGTCTCCCTGGTACCACGACAACTCCCGGCCCCCTTCGGGCCTTGACTCTTCTACTGCCTCTCCCTTTCGATACTCACAGGAGATGGGGACAGATAGTCTAGTCTGGAAATCCTCCAGGCACCGACTGCAGATAAGCCCAACCTTGGCGTCGGCGGTAGCCTCAACTAATATGCCATCCCCAGAGTTAATCGCCACACCCTTAACAGTCACAGGATTGATTACACCCTGGCCTATTCCGGGAAGCTGGGGATCGCTAACATCACCGGAGACCTCAAACTCCATTGAATCTCCGACATGATCGTTGATGTCATTGAGCTCTAGTTCAATCAAAGCCATACACCCCTATTCCGTACAGAAGTAATTATATGAGAGTCTGAAGCGACCTGTCAAGAAAGCACAGCCTTACCCCGTACAGCCTCGCCCTGTACAGCCTGCCCTATCCCAAGGGACTCAGCGAGTTCCTTCAAGGGCAGGGATCGGCCAACCCTCACCCGCCAGCGCGCGCACAGCCTCGGCCAATGAGCTAACGGCGATGAGACGCATTGGGCCCTCTGAGTAATCCCCGACATCAGGGAGGTTCGCCAACGGGAGGATAAACACCTTGGCGCCAGCCCTCCGAGCAGCGTCAAGCTTCTGCGGGACGCCGCCAACCCTGCCCACAATGCCCTGGGGCGAGACACTGCCTGTAACAGCAACGGGCTGCCCTCCCGTCAGATCAAGGCCAGGCGTGAGTGAGTTTGTTATCTCCAGAGCCAGGGCCAGACCCCCGGAGGACCCAAAAAATCCTGTAGATTGAAACCTTAGAATCAGCTCCCTATCCCCCTCAAGGCCAAGAAAGCCCTCAACCGCATGTTCCGCCAAGGATCTGCTTTCTATTAGCGCGGAATGAGCCGACTGCAGGAACAGATCGAGGCTTAGACTTGGGCCCAGAAGGTCCTCCTCCCGAACTACGCCTGGATCACGCAGTAGATGAGCAAAGGCAAGATCGATGGCTCGCAGCCGTCCTGTGGCGACTGTGGTAACCAGGATCTGTCCTGCACCCTCCTGAGTAGACTGATGGATGGCAGCATGATCCTGTTCACGAAGGCTGATCAATTTGCGTGCATCAAAGACCTGCCCAGGAAGGACCAGATAGAACCCTGTAGAGAATGAGGCTGCCACCAATACAGCGACGCCTAGTATCAGTGGGGCCACAGTAAATCGCAACAGCCTGCTGCCCATCACATCAGACCACCCCCTTGACTTTATCACCGTCATATTCCCCTAAACCCGAAAATATACATAAGTGAAGCTGGTCACGGAGTGCCTACACAGAGGTCAACTGGGGGGAGGACAACTGCTTGAGTGACGCCACCGGGACACAGAAATTGTTCATTATTGTTCTTGCCCTGGCTGCCATCGCGTTCACGGTTTCCATGGTCCTCCATTCAGAGCTGGCCTTCAAGAGCGCCCTTGCCGGCCTGAAGTTGTGGTGGGAGGTGGTTTTCCCCGCCCTACTGCCCTTCTTTATCGGGTCTGAGATCCTGATGGGCCTTGGCGTCGTACACTTCATGGGAGTACTCCTGGAGCCGCTAATGCGCCCGTTGTTTAATGTGCCCGGAGCAGGGTCTTTTGTTACAGCCATGGGCCTTGCATCTGGTTATCCAATTGGAGCCATTCTCACGGGGCGACTGCGCAGGCAAGGCCTTGTGAGTAAGACTGAAGGAGAGCGTCTCATGTCCTTCTCCAACACCGCTGACCCTCTCTTCATGTCGGGGGCAGTGGCTGTTGGCATGTTCGGTATGCCGGAGTTGGCTGCAGCCATCATGCTTTCACACTATACAGCGACCCTTAGTGTAGGGTTGGTCCTCAGGTTCTACGGTCCCGCCGACGACATCACTCCTAAAGATGATGAAGAGAGTCAAGGGCTAATGACAAAGGCCTTTCAGAGACTGTACGAAGCCCGTCTGGAGGATGGGCGCCCTGTTGGGCAACTACTCGGCGACTCCGTCAGGCGCTCAGTAAACACCCTCCTGGTCATCGGTGGTTTTATTATCCTATTCTCAGTAATACTCAAGATTCTCGGAGCGGCGCAGTTAACGGCGGCCATCTCCGGCTCTCTGGCCTTTCTCCTCAAACCCCTGGGGGTCAACGCCGCCACTATTCCTGCTCTCGTCGATGGCCTGTTCGAAGTCACTCTGGGGTGTCAGACGGCCAGTGGCGTAAATGCCCCACTGGCCCAACAAGCGATGGCAGCCGGCGCCGTTATCGCCTGGAGCGGATTGTCGGTTCACGCCCAGGTGGCGAGTTTTATCAATGACACAGACATGAGTATTCTCCCCTTCACCTTGGCTCGCCTACTCCATGCGTTCTTAGCAGGCTTCCTCACCTTTAAACTCATATCCCTGCCGATACTGGCTAAGATTACGGTGGTCCCGGTGTCAATTCGCTTTGGAATTGACGGCGGGCCCGCAGGCTGGCTGGGCTTCCTGGGCCTCGCCACCAAGGCCTTCCTTCTTGTAACCGCTGCGCTGTTGGTGGCAGGAGCGCTCACCTGGTTTTGGCGCTCTATCCGGCTAATACATCTACGGATCAGAGTGCGCTAGCCCTTTTTACGCCCTCCGTACTCCTCCGCAAACCTGATCTTCAGCTGCTCCTCAACAACGTCAGGGACCAGGCCGGTGACACAGCCACCAAGCCGCGCCAATTCCTTTACCACGCTCGAACTCAGGTAGGAGTGAGCATTGGCAGTCATCATGAACATCGTCTCAACAGTGGGCTCAAGTTTCTTGTTCATTAACGCCATCTGAAACTCATTCTCAAAATCCGACATGGCCCGCAGCCCCTTGACAATAACCTGAGCACCGTGGACCTGCACAAACTCGATCAAGAGACCGTCAAAGGAATGAACTTCAATATTGGGTAATCCAGCCGTTGCCACTTGGAGCATGGCCATCCGCTCATCCATTGTGAACAGAGGTGTCTTGGCGGGATTTCGAGCCACAGTCACCAACACCGTGTCAAATACCCTTGCTGCCCTTGTCAGAATGTCCAAATGCCCATTTGTAGCCGGATCAAAACTGCCAGGATATACTGCTTTCACAACTTCTCCCCTCTTTCCACAGGATTCGTTCTTTGATTTCCATAGAACGAAACTACTATGGTACCATATTCCTTCCGGCGATACCGCGATAGCTGCCCGACGACAATAGGCAATGTCTCATCTCGATGATGCTCAATAAGTACGATACCGTCATTTGACAACGCCTCACCATCCCCCAGGGTGGCAAGGACCTCGGCGGCCGCGCCCGTGGAATAGGGCGGATCGCAATAGACGATATCAGCCCTGGTACCTTCACGGGACAGCCTGGCAATGACAGACCGATAGTCACCAAGCGTAAGCACTGAACTGCTCATTAAACCTGTTGAGTTAAGGTTGCTCTTGACAGTAGCCATTGCCCGGGCATCACTGTCACAGAAGTAGCAGACACCTGCGCCCCTACTAAGAGCCTCAATCCCAATGGAACCACTACCTGAAAAGAGATCCGCGAAGACGCAGTCAGCGAGTAAGGGGTTTATAATATTGAAGACGCTCTCCTTAACTCTATCGGTTGTAGGCCTAACTGATTGTCCTGCTGGGGTCTTGAGAGCTCGGCCTCGAGCCCTTCCTGCTATCACCCTTGGCATGCCGACACCTCTATTCTATGCGATTATAGCACATTGAAGGGCCCCAGGAAAAAACCAAGGCTCCATGAATAAATCACTGGTCTCAGTAGAAATAATACTAGTGAAATCGATGGAAGACAAACCCTCCCCCATAGGCTCTTCCTCCGGTTTCTCCTCTCCCATATGGGCGGCCCCTGTTGGCCGCTCATTTTTTTACACCCCGTTTCGTCTGACGTTGGCCGGTGCGCCTATTAAGAAGAATAAAGCTGTGAGACCAGTGGCAGTATAGGCGCAGCGGATGCAGGAAACTGACTTCTCCCATAAGGTAGGTGCTAAAATTGCCCAGCAGGTCATTGGGTGAGATCTATACTGACCTTGCAATCGAAGCGCATGAACGCGCGGGCATGCAGGGGTTCTCGCACATTCCTGGCGTTGACGTCGATGAGTATAGCACTGACAACTGCCATGTTAGCAGGGTCTCAATATCCTCTCGTGAGGGTTCAAAGATCCTTGGAAAGGTACCAGGCAACTATGTCACCCTGGACGTGGCGGATCTCAAACAGAAGGACAGGACAATGGAAGAGGAGATAGCAACAATCTTCGCAAAGGAGCTAAAGGCTCTCCTCAGGCTGGAGGACGATGACGAAGTCCTCGTCGTGGGATTGGGCAATTGGCAGGCTACCCCTGACGCATTAGGACCAAGGGTGATTAGCAATCTTCTAGTGACAAGACACATGCGTCAGTATGTGCCTGAAGATATCAGGGGTGGCTTGAGGGGGCTGGCAGCCATCGCTCCAGGGGTCCTGGGCATAACCGGTATTGAAACAAGCGAAATCATCCAGGGGGTGGTAGAGAAGACAAGGCCAGCGGCGGTTATCTGTGTCGACGCGCTGGCTGCCCGTGACACACAACGGCTGTTGCGAACAATCCAGATTGCCGATACCGGCATTCACCCAGGGTCTGGCGTAGGCAACAAGAGGCTGGGTATAACCAGCGAATCCCTGGGCGTGCCTGTGATTGCTGTTGGGGTACCCACCGTCGTTCACGCTGCCACCATCGCATACGACACCATAAACTATCTAATTGAAGAACTACAACAACAGAGTCGCTTCTACGAAATCCTGGATGAACTAGATCTGATGGATAGGCAGAGACTCTATAATGAAGTGCTGCAGCCAAAAATTGGCAGCCTGGTGGTTACACCAAAGGAGATTGACGTCTACATCAACGAGATCTCTCGCGTAATCGCCGGTGCCCTTAATACGGCCCTACATCATGAGGTGACATACGAAGATCATTTCAAGTACCTCATGTAGAGGTAACTCGTGGCCCTGGCCGGACAGGATTAGCAGTCCAATGATGCTTCGCGAATCAGCGGGGACGGACTATTCATCCGTCCCCTGAAGTTCACATAGATTCGCTTGTCATTACTTTAATCGTCCGTTAGCTGCGATTCTGTCCGGCTAGCTGTTGCTCGGCAATTTGGATCATTCTGCGAACCATATGACCGCCAACAGCGCCACAGTCACGGGAAGGAAGTTCACCCCAATAACCGTCTTGGACAGCCTGGGTAAGACCAAGTTCATTGGCTACCTCATACTTGAAGGTGTCCAGAGCTTGGCGCGCCCCAGGTACGAGTGATCTACCAGAACCACTACCCTTTGCCACTGATGCTCACCTCCTTTTAATTCTGTCTATAGTATTGGTGGCGCACACTAGTGGTATACTGTAAGACTATGGCTAAAACGGTCGGTAGCAGGTACTTTATTCATTGAGCCACTCACCTTGTTGCGATTATTCTGCTGCGATACAGGGTACAAATACTAACAGGTTTATGGTTAATGAAAGAAAAAAAGACAGGCTCATAGCCTGTCTTGGGTGTTCAATACAATATAAACCGTGAAATCAATCCAGCGTTTTTTACTCGACAGAAACGTAATAGTAGTATAAAGGCTGCTGTCCATCGAGGACTTCAACATCAACATCGGGGAATCTATCCGTAATAGCAGTCTCAACACGGGATTTGTCATCGGCCTGCACATCTTCCCCGCACAGCACAGTGATAATTGCGGTATCATCACTGGTCAATATATCCAACAAGTCAATCAAAACCTGTGGGTGGTTCTGACCTTTTACCTCGATCCTGCCATCGGCTATACCTAGAATATCCCCCTCGCTAATCTCCATTCCATTGAACTTTGTGTCACGAACCGCATATGTTACCTCCCCAGTCCTGATGGACATGGCCTCGGTCATTCGGGCCACATTCTCATCGAGACTGAGGTTCTCATTAAGGGCAATCATCGCAGACATGCCCTGGGGCACACTCTTTGACGGAATGACGCGAACATCTTTCTCCACCAGGTTGCAGGCCTGTTCGGCAGCCATAAGTATGTTGCTGTTGTTAGGGACAAGAAGCACCCTTTCGGAAGATGCCTGCTGAATTGCATCTAATAGTTCTTCGGTGCTGGGATTCATTGTCTGGCCGCCATTAATGACCCTATCTGCACCCAAGCTCTCCAGAATTTCGATGATGCCGTCACCGGCGGCAACCGTGACAACAGATATCTCTCGTTTCTCATTGACGAATTTCGATGGGTCAAAGTGATCAACACTCATTGGATTCGCCACTACCTGTTCCGCCGCGGCAGGTGCGGCTCCACCACCAGGCCCCGCCTGGGGCAATGCCACAACCTTACTCATCATCCGCTTCTGGGCCTGCAGCTGCTGAAGAGCCATATTCTTGATCACTATATCACGAAGGGGACCCAGTTGGGCGGCATAAGATAGCACCGGGCCCGGGTCGTCAACATGAATGTGAACTTTGAAGTTGGCCCCCGAAGATGTAACCACAAGCGAATCCCCCATGGTCTCCAGTTCTCTACTGACCACCTGGTCTGGTGTCCTGCCGTCGGTGGTAATGAAGAATTCGACATCATATGGGAATTCCAATACCGCCATGGTCTCCTTCAGTTGGGCCAGAATGTCATCGGTTATCTCGCCAACCGCCGCAGGCTGTGGCTGCCCTGTCTGCTGCTCGTCGGCAGTAACTGGCTCTGGGGTCTTGCCAAAATCTGCAAACTCGAGGTTAGCGAGATCATCTGAGGTAACGGCGGGATCAACAACCTTTAGAACCCCCAGGAGTTTGCCGCCGTCAACCCTCCATCCCTGTTTTGCGCCAAGGGCCATTCCCTCATAGATATAGACCAGGCCCTGACCGCCAGCATCGACAACACCGGCCTCTCTCAGCACTGACAGTAGCTTTGGTGTGTTCAGAAGAGATTTGTGAGCGGCATCAAGCAGAGTAGACATCAGGTCATCGATGTCTTTAGCGGCGTTAGATTCTTTCACCGCTGCCTGTCCAGACTCACGAGCCACAGTGAGGATTGTGCCTTCCACAGGCTTCTTCACGGCGTCATAGGCAACATCTACCCCTCTCTGAAAGGCAACGGCAAGGTCTCTTGGCTTCAGGGCTGTCCGATTGGCAGCGCCCAGAGCAAAGCCCCGAAAAATCTGGGACAGTATAACACCTGAGTTTCCCCGGGCGCCCATAAGCGTTGCATCGGCGAATGCATCAGCCACCTGGCAAACCGGTGCCCCAGTGAGATCCTTGAGTCGAAGAGCTGCAGCAGCTACAGTTCTAAGCATATTGTCACCGGTGTCTCCATCGGGAACCGGGAAGACATTCAGGTCGTTAACTTCCTGTCGATGTTCATACAAGCTTACGCATCCCTGTGCAAACATCCTCTGCAGGGCCGCGCCATCTATTTCATACGCTGCCACGACTGCTCCTCCTTAGTGACTGTCCCCAACCTTGACGCCTTGAACAACGATATCCACACGGCTAATCTCGAGGCCTGTCATGTTCTGAACCGAATACCGCACCGACTCCTGGACATTGCGAGCCACCTCAGATATACGAACCCCGTAACCTACGGCGATAAACAGCTTGATGATGAGTTTATCATCAGCAACCGAGACCTCTACCCCGCGACTGAGATTCTCGCGCCCCAATAGCTCGGAGATTCCGTCCTTAATCTTGCGGGATGCCATGCCGACGATACCATACCCTTCCGTTGCGGCAACCCCTGCTATAGTGGCTATTACCTCATCACTGATGGATACCTTGCCCCATTTTGTTTTCATATCTTGGGTCATAGTACGACCTCCTGACAAGATCCTGTATCACTAATATTTCTGCCACAAAACGCCCCGTTCCTGCAATGAGCCTGTTACATTCCTATGTGATGAGCCCCTGTCTCATCATTCGACACCTATTATATCAGAAGGGTTACACCAAAAACCGGAGGCAGTAGACCCTGCGGCCCACTGCCTCGGACTGTTTGTCCTCTAAGTTCTGTCCCTGTCTATTGCGGCCTTATGGTTACAATGCCTCTCTTTACGATGCCTCTTTCTTGGCGAAGAGATTTGTAAAGAATTCAACGATTACGCCCAAAGGCTTTGGCAATTTGATGACGTACACGCGCATGTCCGACCTCCTCTTGGACGACTTGGTTCAATGACAGGGCAGGAATACAGTCTTCTGAGCACATTATATTTCAGTGCAAGGGTATATGTGACTAGTTGCCTCTATCAATTCCCAGTAGTATCGTCTTCCGCAGGGGCTTGTACAGGACAAAGGTAATCGTTGCGGTGATGATGGCCTTTATGACGTTAAAGGGGGTAATGACCGTCAGTATGAGGCCTTCTGCCTGCGCCATGGGAATACCGTACAACGGTAAGAAGACCAGGTAGTTGGCGGCAGCCATCACAACAACCATGGACACAGACCCCACTAGCAGGGCTATCAGGGCTCCTGTTCTGGTCCTCAGGCGGTGGTAAACCACGGCCGCAGGAAACACCAGGCTAGCCCCTGTCACAAAGTTGGCGGCTACCCCTATGACGTTACCCCTTGTAAGAAGGAAGAGTCCGTTCTTGATCAGCTCGATAAGGACACCGGCGCCTGGACCCAGGGCAAAGGCGCCAAAGAGCGCCGCCACGTCGCTTGGATCGTACTTGAGGAAGTCCACCAGGAGTGGAAACTCGAGGAACATCAAGGCAAATGAGATAGCTGACAGAACCGCAACCCGGATCATAACCCTCACGTCGAAAGAATGTCTGTTCATTGCTGCATCTCTCCCCCAAACGTATAAAACCCCACCACTGTGGCCGGGGCACCAAGAATCAGTTTGCTTCCATGGCCAACCATGGGCCCTACTCTGCCGAGTCTCCCCCTTCTGCCAGGAGATCCCTGATGGCCGTTACCGGGTCCTCAGTGCCGTATATAGCTGACCCGGCCACCAGCAGATCCGCCCCTGCCTTGGCGCAAGGCCCCACCGTGGCAAGGTTGATACCCCCGTCTACCTCTATCAGAAATCTCAGGCCGCGCCCCTGGCGCAGCGAGGCCGCCCTACTGATCTTGTCAAGGGCACTGGCGATGAAACCCTGTCCCCCAAAGCCGGGATTGACACTCATAACCAGCAGGAGATCGATCTCGGACCAGAGGTATTCCAAGGCACTAATCGGTGTAGCTGGATTAATGGCCACCCCTGCCCCAACCTTCAACTCCTTGATGGCCTGCACAGTCCGGTGTAAATGGCCGCAGGCTTCGGCATGAACAGTGATAACATCTGCCCCCGCCTCAGCAAATGCCCCAATGTACCTCTCAGGCGATTCAATCATCAGGTGAACATCCAGCGGCAGTGAAGTCACTCGCGATATGGACCTGGTCACCGGCACACCCATGCTGATATTGGGAACGAAGTGGCCGTCCATAACATCAATGTGCAGGTAGCTTGCTCCACCCTCCTCGGCCATCCTCACCGCGTCTCCCAACCTGGTGAAGTCCGCTGCAAGCAGGGATGGGGCAATCATTACCTTTGAACCAGTCATAGTGCGACACCTCACTTAACTCCTCAACACGACTAGCTGTAGCGGGAGTCCTCAAACTCAATGATCTCACCCAGGAACTCAACGTAGTGGGCGTATCTCTCCTTGGCCACCACACCCTCGGCCACAGCATCCTTGATGGCGCAGCCTGGTTCATGCCAGTGCACACAGGTGGAGAATCTGCACTCTGAGACCAGATCATACATCTCTGGAAAGAAAAAGGCCAGCTCGCGTCGGTCAATCTCTGTAAGGGTTACATACGTGAAACCAGGGGTATCAACCACAAAGGAATCGTGGGCATCAACGGTGAGCAGCTGCACATTCCTTGTGGTGTGGGTTCCCCTCTTGACCTTGTTGCTGACCGGTGATGTATCGAGCTCAAGTCCAGGGTCAATTGAATTGATGATGGTGCTCTTGCCCACCCCGGACTGGCCAGCCAGTACCGACAGCTTCCCCATCATCTGCTCCTTTAAACGTGAGATACCTCTTCCTGTCTTGGCGCTGGTGGCAACAAATCTATAGCCAATACCCTCGTACAGACTCTGCAGTCGTTCAATGTCTGACTCCTCACCAAGCTCAGACTTATTCAAGCAGACAATGATGTCAAGGGCCTCACTCTCTGCCAGCACAAGGAACCGGTCCAGGATGCTGTGGTCAAAAGCCGGTTCTTTGAGAGTAAAGACCACCACTGCCTGCTCTACGTTGGCAACAGGTGGTCTTGTCAACAGGGTCTCCCGCGGGAGTATCTCCTCAATGACACCCTTCCCAGAGCCAGGGCCTTCAGAGGTGACTGAAAACCTGACCCGGTCGCCAGCAAAGACCCGCTCATTCTTAAGTTTGAACTTCCCCCTGGCTGTACACTGATAGAGACCGGTCTCAGACCGGACGTCGAAGATATTGCTGTAAGCCTTCACAACTCTGCCAACAGGCAAGCTGTCGAACACCTCCAAATAACCGCAGCCCAACTAGTCCCCCGGTGTCAGGGTCCTCTCATATTTATAGACACCATTGATATAGGTGCGTAGCTTAGCAGAGGTACCAACCCATGTGCCGGTAACCCTGATGGGATCCCCAGGACTGTGAGTGCCTTCATAGACGGTTCGCGTCTCAATGGCATCAGTAAGGACAATCCGGATATTCTGTTCCGCCGGCCCATCGGTAGGCGCCGAAAAGACATGGGTGAATAGCTCTTCCTTAAGAAAGCCGCCGCGGCTGACCACAAGGTTAAGGGTGGAACCTGGCTCTACCATCCCATTTGGGGCTGGTACTGTAGTCACCACTGTCCCCAGGGGTAACTCGCTCGTCTCGGTGGAGACATTGCCCACCACCAAACTAAGCTGCCTCACCCGCTGTCTTGCGGCGGTAATGGTCATGCCGGTAAGGTCCGGTAGCTCAAGGGCAGAGGGCTCTGGACCCTTACTGACAGTAAGGAAGACCTCTGTGCCCTCCTCTAACTTACCGGTACGAGGGTTCTGATCAATCACATATCCCTCCTGGTAGGTCTTGTGGAAGACGTGCTCAACCTCATCCTCAGCGACGGCCAAACCTGCCTGCTCCAGACGGAGCTTGGCCTCGAAAAAGCTCAGACCTGCAACAGGGGGTACCTCAATCAGGCGCGGTCCTTTACTAATCCAGATCATCACAACCTGTTGTTCCTTCACAGTATTCCTCGGTTCCGGGTCCTGCTTATAGACGATACCCGCGGGAATGTCGGCGTTATTCTGTTCAAACTCCTTAACCTCAAGACGGAGGTCACTCAGGGTTTCACGGGCCTCCTGCTTCTCCATGCCCACAACCTTTGGCATGGCAATGTGCTTGAGATGAAACCAATCACTAAACTGAATGACACCCCATGCCACCGCACCGAGAACAAGCATGATGACGGCGAGCCAGATCACAGGGCCTAACCAGACTGAGCGTTCCCGCTCCTTGGAAGCGCGCTGCCGCCGTTGAGCCAACTGGGTGCGTCCCCCATTGTCCTGATCATTGCCTACCACTCGTTTCATTACCTTTGTGGCTCCTTCATCAACCTCGCCCCCGGCCAGTTGCACATCCCTACCCTCTGCCACACGCGTCAGGTCAGAGGCAAGGTGCTTCACCGACGGATACCGCTGTTCCTTGCGTTTTGCCAGGGCGGTCAAGATTACCTTCTCCAGGCATTCAGGGATATCTGGATTCAGATCGCGCGGCGGCGGGACCTCGTCGGAGACATGCCGCAGCGCTACACCAATAGGCGAATCCCCCTCAAATGGAACCCTGCCGGTGAGCATCTCATAGAGAACAATACCGACTGAGTAGATATCCGACTTTTCATCGGTAAACCCTCCCCGGGCTTGCTCTGGGGAGAAGTAGTGGGCTGAACCCATGACAGTTCCTGTGTGCGCCAGGGTTTCGGAGGATGATACCGCTCTTGAAATCCCAAAATCAGTGACCTTGACCTGTCCTTGGGGGGTAAGCAGGATGTTGTGGGGCTTAATGTCTCTGTGGATAATACCCCGATGGTGCGCGTCAATAAGCCCAAGGCAGATTTCGTAGGCATACTCAAGGGCCTCTTCTACAGGTAGAGGCCCCTTTCTGGTAATGTAATCTTTAAGGGTTTCACCTGCGACATACTCCATAACAATGTACTGGACATCGCCCTCCTGGCCGACATCAAAAATGTTGACAACATTGGCGTGAGAGAGACTTGCCGCCGCCTGGGCTTCACGTTCAAACCGCTGGACAAAATCATCATCTTCGTTGAACTGGCGGCGCAATACCTTAACAGCCACCGGACGGTTGAGGTACCGATCCTTGGCCCGATATACCACAGCCATCCCACCGCCGCCGATTCTCTCTATTATTTCATATCTATTTCCCAGGATACTCCCTATCAACACTCCCACCTCGCTGGCCGTTGATGACATCTCTCCATACTATATTTGAACCAGAATGACGGTTACATTGTCATGCCCACCGCGTTCTTTAGCCAGGGAAACCAGTCTATTGGCTGGGTCCCTCTCTGAGGGCTGGCTGTGGATGATCTGCGCGATCTCTTCCTTTGAGACCATGTCTGTCAGGCCATCGCTGCATAATAGTAGCCAGTCGCCGCTAGAAACCTGATGGGTAGAGACCTCAACAACCACACTATCCTCGGTGCCGAGGGCCCTTGTAATGATGTTGCGGTGGGGATGATCTTCTGCCTCCTCAGCGGTGAGGTCGCCAGACTTGACCAGCTCTGCAACCAGGGAGTGGTCAGCCGTAATCTGTCTCGGGTGCTTTCCGTCGAGAAGGTAGGCCCTACTGTCACCAATATGCCCCGTGACCAGGTTGGCGCCATCGTAAAAGGCGGCGGTAAGAGTAGTCCCCATGCCAGCCAGATCCTCCCTCTGGGAGGCCATCGCAAATATGTCTGCATTGGCCTGTTGGATCCCCTCAGTCATAGCCCGCTCAAAGTCTGGAACCCCCTGTTGCCCTCTGAGCACTGCCTCAAAATGATTCACCAGGATGTTTATGGCCATGGCGCTGGCAACGTCACCAGCCTGGTGACCACCCATGCCATCGGCCACAATCCAGAGATAGACCTTCTCATCACGAAACAACCACTGTCCAACGAAGTGGTTGTCCTCGTTCCTCTTGCGAACCAGGCCCTTGTCACTGGAACGATAAACCCGCAACACCTTACCACCCTTCAAGTCCCATGACACACTATAGCACTATTCGCCTTAGATAAGACGAATCCTCTCCCATCTGGAGCGAGCACTCCTCTAGAAACTTCCACCGATGCGTGTCAGACCCATTATCTTTACCGCAATCTCTCAAAACGGGCAATGAAGAAGCCGTCAACGTTATGAATATGAGGAAGCAGTTCCAATTGCCCCATTGGCCCACCATTAGAATCAGAAAATACCTGCGGGATGAAGGGATTGATGTCAGACAGCCCAAATTGACTGTTGGCCTTCAGGAACTCCTCCACAACCAATTGGTTCTCCTCCTCGGTCAGAGTACAGGTGCTATAGACCAGGACACCACCGGGCTTAACGCACCTCCCTGCCGACAGGAGGATATCTAGCTGGATCTCCTTCAAGGAAGAGATATCTTCAGCGGTTTTGTGATACCGGATGTCTGGACGCCGGCGCACTAGCCCCAGGCCGGTGCAGGGAGCATCCACCAGGACCCTGTCGGCTTCATCCCTGAAGGCCCGGTGCAGCAGGCGGGCATCAAAACTCCGGGCTTCGACAATGGAAGCGCCCAACCTTTCACTGTTCTCAACCACAGTCTCTAATCTGTCTGGATCCAGGTCTACCGCGCAAACCTGGCCCCTGTTTCTCATAAGGGCGGCGATGTGGGTCGTCTTCCCTCCCGGCGCTGCGCAGGCGTCAATGACAAAATCCCCTGGCTCGGGCGCAAGGATGCGGCTCACAAGCATGGCGCTTTCTCCCTGAATCTGAAACAACCCTTCTCTATATGAGGGTAACCCTTGAAGGTCCACGGCAGATAGAACCACAGTCCCTTCCGGAACATAGTCGCTCCCCTTTGCCTCCACGCCCTCCTGTTCCAAGGTCCTGCGCAGAGCATCCTCACTGGTCTTGAGGGTGTTGGCACGAAGGGTGACTTGCATTGGTTCATTGTTGGCACAGCAAAGGGCCTCAGTGCTCTCTGGGCCGTACCTCTCCAGCCAGCGCCTCACAAGCCACCTGGGATGGGAGTACTGGATGCTGAGATATCTGTCCAGGGGTTTCTCTGGCGGTAGCGCAGCCAGCCGACGTTCATCTCGAAGGGCGTTTCGCAGCACCCCATTGACAAAGCCAGCAGCCCTGCCATGGCCGGACTGCCTTGTCAACTCTACCGCTTCATTCACAGCAGCGTGTGAGGGAATTCTATCTAAGAACATGATCTGATAGCTGGCCACCCTCAAGATATCTCTTACCATAGGGGTGAGCCGGTCAAGGGGCCTGTCAACAAAGGCGCTTAAGACCCAATCCAGGCGATAGACATTGCGCAGCGTCCCGTAAACCAGCTCTGTTGCCAGGGCCTTATCCTTGGCCGACATCGTGACTTCAGCCAGTGCCTGTCTCAGCAATACATTAGCTCTGCCTTTGTTCTCAAGGGTTTCGTCGATTATTCTCACGGCCACCGCTCTGGCGGTGTCGCTCCCCCCGAACCTGATCCCGGACATGCCTACTCCCCTTCTCCGCCGCCTCAATCTTGAACCATCTCACTCATGCACCGTCTCAACAAAGAATTCCTTGGGCAGGTTGGGCCCGGCTACTCCAAAGAAGCCTCCCATAATCGGGTGCCAGGACACCCGCCTCACCCGAACTCCTCTCATATCGGTGGAGGTAGTCAGAAACCGCTGCACCAATCGGCCCAGAACCGGCCCAAACAGGCTTGCCAATAGCACCGCTGTGAGAACTGTGAAGAAGTTGAGACTACCAAGGGTTACAAGCAACAGTAGGAACACCACCGATGAAAGCAGGTTGGCGGAGGCGATGCTTGTTCCGCAGCCATTGTGAATGGCCAACCCTTGTTCCCCCTGCAGAAGTCGGGCAACGCCTTCTCGCGCCGCCCACTCAATCAACTCAGGATCAGCAGGCCCCCTTATGATAAACCCGTTCTCCTTGGCCAGCCCTGATAGCTTCCCACAACCGATGCTTTCTTCTGCAACGTTAATTGTGGCATGCTCCAGGGCATGGTTTCGCCGCAGCCGCCGGTTCGTCGAAATGAGGTAAAACTGCCGCGGAACTGATAGGATGCTGCTGACTGAACGCAAGGTAAAGGCAAAGGGAAGCAGGATAATGTTGATCCCCAAAAAAAGCACCAGGGACCAGAAGAGCAGGAGCAGGACGGCCAACACCTAGTTCCGCCTTCCCCGCAGTACAAGCAGGCGAATCAACTGGGTTACAGCCACTGCCATTGCTGCCACGTAGGTCAAGGCCGCGGCGTTTAGGACAGCCCTTGCCTTGGGGAGCTCTGACCCGTCGAGATACCCACCCTCCTCAAGGAGGACAAGCGCTCGGCTGCTGGCGTTGAATTCCACCGGTAAAGTGATTACTTGAAAGACTACAACCCCGAAGAACAAGAAGATCCCGATGTCAATCAAGAAGGGCGCATTGAAGATAAACCCCGCGATTGCCAGGGGGAAGGCCGCACTTGAGCCGAACTGGGCCGAGGGAAGCACCAGATTCCTCACCTGAAGCGGCCAGTAACCACGACCATGCTGCAACGCGTGGCCCGCTTCATGAGCGGCCACCCCAAGGGCAGCAATGGATGAGCTGTCATGAACAGGCTCAGAAAGGCGCAGGGCCTCTTTCCTGGGATCAAAGTGGTCTGATAGTTCACCAGGAACACGCTCCACCAACACTCTGTTAAGGCCCGCTCTGTCCAGGATGTCGCGGGCTACCCTGTGCCCCGTGGCTCCGCTCCTGGCCCTTACCCGGGAGTTCTGCGCAAAGGCGCTTTTGACCCTGCTCTGAGCGTACAAGGCAAAAGCCATTGCAGGAAGTACGATTATATATGATGGATCCCACCACCACACTGCGATGACCTCCTTATTGACTGCCGTCTGCTGTGAACCGGTACCTTACTAACTACGGTTTGCTGTGAGCTGTTTCCTTACTAACCGCCGTCTGCTGCAAACTGATCTCCTTCAGTTGGACTGTAACCATTGAGGAAATCCGCGCCGCTTATAACCCGACTGCCAGCTGGCTGAACCTCTGTGACCAGCACGCGGCCCTGTCCGCATTTTACAACCGGCCCTAGACCCTTCTTTAAGGCTACTATACTGCCAGGGGGATAGTCCAAACCAACTTCACCCAAATCTGCCTGGTTGACCGGGGACACTGCGTTGACCTTAATGGCAGCGCCCTGCCAGTAGGTTGTGGCCCGCGGCCAGGGATAGAGCCCCCTGACCTGGTTGAAGACCTCCCTGGACCCGGCGGCCCAACAAATGGTCTCGTCATTAGATGACAGCTTGGGGGCCCAGGTCGCATCAGCATCGTTTTGAGGCCGCCTCGGAGCCGTGCCCTCCTCCAGCATGTCAAGGGTCTCCACCATCAGGGTCGCCCCTAACCCCGCAAGACAGTCATGAACAGATCCGGCGGTGTCTCCCTGACCAATGTCGATTCTCCTTGTCAATATAATATCACCGGCGTCAAGTTCAGGGGTCACATGCATCGTTGTAACACCAGTTTCTTCGTACCCCCTGATTACAGCCCAATGAATTGGGGCTGCGCCCCGCAGTTCAGGTAGAAGCGACGCGTGCAGATTGACGAAGCCGTATTCTGTCTGGTCCAAGGCCTTAGACCCGATGATCTGACCATAGGCCACCACCACCGCTATGTCCGGATCGGTCTTGGCGATAATATCGCGAAGTCTGGCCTGAAAGCCCTTGCCCCCTTCGGGCTGATAGAGGGCAATCCCCAGCGCCTGGGCGGCTACCTTTACTGGCGGCGCAGCGGCTTTCAGCCCTCGCCCCTTCTCTCGATCTGGTTGGGTAACAACCCCTATCAGCGCATGAGGGCTCTCATCAATTGCCTTAAGGGTTGGAACTGAAAACCCGGGGGTTCCCAAAAACAAGACTCTCATGTCAGTCCCCCTCCCCCACGCCAGCCTCTCCATCTTCGATGTCATCCTCATCATCGGCGAAGAAGACACTCTCCGCTCTGTCGATAAACAGGACCCCATCAAGATGGTCAATCTCGTGACAGAGGGCCCGCGCCAGCAGTCCTTCACCCTCAACCCAATGGGTGTTCCCCCTGATGTCAAGGGCCTTGACCTGGACCCACTCTGGCCTTGTGACCCGACCCAGAATACCGGGCAGGCTCAGACACCCTTCAACATCTTCAACGGCGCCGCGCTCGTCAACTATCTCCGGGTTGATGAGTTCCCAAAGGCCATCGCCGGTATCAAGAACAACAATGCGCCTATCGTCACCAACCTGGGGAGCCGCCAGGCCAACACCCTCGCTCTCATACATTGTCTCGGCCATGGATTTAACCAGCGCCTTAATACCCGAATTGATCTTGCGAACGGGTTTGCACTTAACCCTCAGGGCCGGGTCATCGAATTTCCTGATCTCCATCACTACTGTTTATCCTCCTCGAGCCATCTACAGAAGGTTAAAGGGGTCAACATCCACCTGGTACCGCAGACCTGGCTCTCTATCCCCGGGCTCCAGCTGTGAAAAGGCCGCGTTGAGGGCCTGTCGAGCGGTCTCCAGGTCCTGGACCTTAAGTAACAGTTGATGGCGAAACCAACCCCTTAGCCGCGCCAGCGGAGCCTCCACCGGCCCCAGCAGCTGCAGCCCTTGCTCCATGACAGGTGTATCCGCTAGAAGGCGGGCTAATCTCTCAGCGCTAGACTCTGCCATCTCCTGATCCTGCGCCGCCACTGTCACCTTAACCAGTTTACCATAAGGAGGATAGCAAAGGGGCCTGCGAACCTCAGCTTCCTGTGGGTAGAATTCCTCTAACCGCTGCTTCGTCGCGGCCTGGATTGAATAGTGATTGGGGCTGTAGGTCTGAACGATCACCCGGCCGTGGCGCTTACCCCGCCCCGCCCGGCCGGCCACCTGGGTCAGAAGCTGAAAGGTGCGCTCTGCAGACCGGAAATCCGGCAGGTTGAGCGAGGTGTCAGCCGATATAACCCCTACCACCGTCACATTCTCAACATCCAACCCCTTTGCCACCATCTGGGTTCCTACGAGGATGTCCAATTCTCCCGAGGAGAAACGATCAAGGATCCGCTGGTGGGAGCCCTTCCGGCGCATTGTGTCCACGTCCATCCTGCCAATGCTCAGGTTCGGAAAGTGCCTGGCTGCCTCTTCGGCCACCCGCTGGGTCCCAACCCCGAAATACCTTATATAACGGCTCCTGCACTGGGGACACACCTTAGGGGTCTCAGCGGTATAGTCACAGTAGTGGCACTTCAGCAACTGCTCGCCCTGGTGGTAGGTCAGGGACACATCACACTCAGGACAGCGCATAACATGACCACATTCGCGACAGAGAACAAAGGTAGAGAAGCCGCGCCTGTTCAGAAACAGGATCGCCTGGCCCTTGGCCTGGGTGGCTTCCTCAATGGCACTCCCAAGCTCTCTACTAAAAATGGAACGGTTGCCGCCCTTGAGCTCCTTCCGCATATCGACAACAGTTACATCAGCAAAGGGCCGACCCCCTATGCGCTCAGGCAGCTGAAGCAACTCGTACTGGCCCTCCTGGGCCATATGGTAGCTCTCCATCGATGGGGTTGCGCTCCCAAGGACTACCGCGGCACCGTGATAGCGCCCTCGCCAGAGGGCAACCTCTCTCGCGTGATATCGTGGGGCTTCCCCCTGTTTATAGGTGTTTTCATGCTCTTCATCAATGACAATTAATCCAATATTATCAAAGGGCGCGAATACAGCGGATCTGGCCCCAACGGCGACCTGGACCTCGCCGTTCCGGATTCGACGCCATTCATCATATCGTTCCCCTGCTCCCAGGTGGCTATGTAGGACTGCGACGCGGTTTGGGAAGCGTCCCTTGAAGGCCGCAACCATCTGAGGGGTTAACGCTATCTCAGGCACAAGCACGATGGCCTGTCGACCCATCTCAAGAGCCTGCGCAATCGCCTGGAGATAGACCTCGGTCTTGCCGCTTCCTGTGACACCATGGAGGACAAAGGACTGTTGGGTTCCAGAGACCAGAGAGCGGCTGATGGAATCCAACACCAATCTCTGCCCCTCGGTAAGCACATGGGGTCTGTCCCGATATGAGTCCCCATGATTGGGGTCTCGCCTCACCTCAATGTCGAACACCTTCAGGATACCCTTCTCAATCAGGGCATTGACTGGCCCCCTGCTACACCCCAACTCCCCAACCAGGTCAATTATGGGAATCGGGCCAGGGCTCGCCTTCTCCCTGAGGAGCTCAATGACATCAGCCTGCACCCCTGCACCTGCTGGCAGGCGGCTGATCACCTCATCTGAATCCGTGCCGTCCAGGGTTAGAGACACCGCCTTGAGGAGCCGCGGCTTTACGGGAGAGCGCCAGGAGACAGTCTCCTCAACTAATGCCTTTTGCTCTAGCCGCTCTATCACCCCGGAGATACCTTTGATGCCAGCCCGTTTGGCCAAAACCGACTTACTCAGGGGACCCTCCTCTGCCAAAAGCTCAAGGACTCGGCCCTGAGCCGGAGCCTGGGCATGAAGAACGCGGGCCAAGCGGCCTGCTTCATCAGGACCAACCAGCAGGCTCACCCTCTCGTGCCGTCTCTTGAGGATGACGGCGGGGATAACAGCGCGAAGGGCAAGAATACGCTGCGACAGGTAATAGCTAGCCATCCATTCAGCCAATTCCACAAGTTCCCGCGGGATGAGCGGCTGCCTGTCGGGGGCCTTTTCGATGGGCCTGACTTCATCAACTTCCGGCGAAGGCACAAACCCCACCACAAAGCCCTGGACCCTGCGAGGGCCGAAGGGCACTACAACGCGGGAGCCGACCTGAATTCGATCTCTTATCTCAGGGGGTACGCTGTAATGAAAGACCCTGTCTACACCTAACGCCGCAATGTCCACAACCACTTCAGCAAAGCGCTTCTGGATGTGGGGGCACTGAACCCTTGCCGGTACTGTTCCACCGCTGATAGTCATCCCTCCCCTCAGCCCACGACCCTAGCAAAAACCCCCCAACGGGCCACATTGGTCGGCCGTCGCTGGGGGGTTACATTCATGTGGCAGGCGTCTACTTGATGCTGTCCTTAGCCCGCTGGTAGGAGAGAATCCCCCGGTCTATCTCATCGAAGGCAACAGATACCGGTTTCATCTCGCCCTTAAGCTCATCCAACAGGGATTTCTCCCCCTCTACAATCGCACGAGCGCGTTTCGCCGCCACAACTATCAGCGTGTACTTGCTGTCCATCTTCCCAATCATGCTCTCCAAAGGTGGCTGTCTCACTTGGACCTCATTACCCCCTTACCCTTGCCTCAAGTATCTCCTGAACCAGACCTCGCCCACACGGTTGCGGCGAAGTCCTTCTGCCCTGAGAATGGCCGTTAGATCGGATATAGCTTCCTCCAGAACATCATTCACTATTATATAATCATAATGCCTCATCTGGGACAACTCGCGTTCCGCTATTACCATTCTCATCTTGACATCTTGGGGCTTCTCAGTGCCGCGCTTGTCTATGCGCGCCCTCAGTTGGTCAAAGGAAGGAGGCACAATAAATACGAAAATAGCGTCGTCCCCGACCAACTTGCGAATACTGTGAGCTCCCTGGGTATCCAGATCCAGTAAGACGTCGTAGCCCTTGTCCAACAGGTCATCGACGTGCTTCTTGAGGGTACCATAGCGGTTACCACAGTAGGTGGCCCACTCCAAGAACTCCTCGGCTTCTACTGCCGCTTCAAAGTCGTCATCGGCTATAAAATAGTAATGGATCCCCTCTACCTCGTTGCTCCGGGGTGGTCTCGTCGTTGCCGACACCGAGAACTTCAGGCTATCCAGGTTACTGACAACAGCCTCGCAAAGCGTTCCCTTGCCTGCCCCAGAGGGACCAGAAACAACAACCATGGTCCCGCGAGCTGCCTTGGTTACCGCCCGCGGCCCTTCAGCCACTCTGTTAGACACCACTACCCCTCCCCGTGGGTACCATCGGGCTCTTTGTCGCCAAACCTGTTGGCTACGGTCTCTGGTTGAACCGCCGACAGTATTACGTGGTCACTGTCTGTCACCACAACCGCCCTGGTTCGTCGACCATAGGTGGCATCTATAAGCATCCCGGCTTCTCTCGCCTCTTGAATGATCCGCTTTATCGGAGCAGATTCTGGACTGACTATTGCAACGATTCGGTTTGCCGAAATGAAATTCCCAAATCCAATGTTAATTAGCTTAATCTGCACCGACAGTACTCCCCCTGCTCTTACCGCTGGAACCTTTCCTTCAGGGCCTGTAGTTGGCGCTTACCGAGGCCCTGTACCCGGCGGGCATCGTCAATTCCCACTTCCTCCATGATCTTCTGAGCGGTGGTCTTGCCGACTCGGGGTAGTGACGCCAGCAAATAAGCCACCCGCATTCGGCCGTAGACCTCATCATCCCTCTTGTCCAGAACACTGTGGATGTTCAGGTCGCCGCTCTTCAGCATCTCCCTGATCTCCTTGCGTCTGGACCTCATCTCCTGGGCTTTTCTCAAGGCCCGCATCTTCTCTTCAGCCGACAGCTTTGGCAGTGTCATGTGAGATCCCTCCTCCCATTTCGAAGTCCATATGCCTGGTTGTAACGCCTTCACCTTCGCTAGAGGTCAGGCCACAGCCGATCCTGGGAATGGTGGCGAGCTACTCGATGTTCTGAACCTGCTCGCGCATCTTCTCAAGCTCGACCTTGAGATCAACAACCTCACTGCCGATCTGGGCATCGCTGGCCTTGGCTCCGATCGTATTGATCTCTCGGAGCATTTCCTGCAGGATGAAATCAATCTTCCGGCCAACGGAGCCGTCATCCTCCAGGGTTTCGCGAAGTTGGGCGATATGACTCTCTAGTCTCACAATCTCTTCCGCGATACTGCTGCGGTCAGCGAAGTAGGCGAGTTCCTGAGTCAACCGATCCTCATCAACCGCCGTACCCTCCGGGAGGATCTCCTCAAGGCGCTTGATAAGTCGGTCCCTATACTCAGCCACCACCTGAGGGGCGCGCTCGGCAACGGATCCAGCCAACCGGTTCACTGTATCCAGTCGCTGAGCAAAATCCCTCTCAAGCTGGCGACCCTCAAACTCACGCATGCGCATGAGGCCTGCTAAGGCAGCAGTTACTGCCTCCTCCATATCTGACCAAATGGCATCGAAGTCAGCCTCGTCGGCACTGACCATAAGGACCTCAGGGAATTCAGCCAGGGCAGCTACTGAAATCTCAGCTCCCTTCTCTGAAACACCAATGGCTTCCTGAAGCTCCATCAAGGCCCTATGATACGCGCTGGCCAAGTCGGTGTCGACCAGAACTCTCTTTTTGCCGGGCAACAGCCCATCGCGAGAGATGTAGACATCAGCTCTACCCCTGAGAACTCGGGAACCGATCACTGTCTTGACCTTATCCTCAAGGGAGTTGAGCTCTTTAGGCATACGAACTACAATCTCGGAGTAGCGATGATTTACTGATCTAATCTCACATAGATACTGACCAGTCTGGCCGGAGGACTTGCCCCTGCCAAACCCTGTCATACTGACTACCATTGATAACCCCTTCATCAGGTTTCAACCAATACGGCGACTCATCAATCGTGCAAGCCCAGTATTCCCGCCTGGGTATGGTGGCATGTATTGCTAGCCTGTCCAGAATAGGGTTGGCTGGTAATTTACCTCTCTATTCTCGCCGAAATCGCAGGATTCCTGCGTGGATACCCAATACAGGAACTTTTTTTCCACTAATGCCTAGCCTTTCCACGCCAGCGCCGTCAGGTCCAGATCACCATCAAAGACCCTGACGGCAGGCCCCTCAATGAATACCGATCCATCGTGGGACCACATCATCTGCAACTCGCCACCATCAAGGACGATAGTAATCTCCTGCCCCTTGCCATAGATACTGTTGAGTACCGCGGCCACGCCCGCCGCTGCCGCGCCGCTTCCGCAGGCCATTGTAATCCCTGAACCTCGCTCCCAGACCCTCATTCTCAGCCGCTGTTTTCCCAGGTCCTGTATGAACTCGACATTGGCTCTGTCCGGAAAGAGGCGGTGCCTTTCAATGACCGGGCCTACCTCCCCAAGGGGAACCCCTTCAACATCATCAACCAACACCACACAGTGAGGGTTGCCCATCGATAGCAGGGTTGCATGATAGGTCCTGTCTTCCAGCGGGATGGGTATCCCCACAAGTGGCTCTTTAGACCTTGCTTCGACTCCGGTCAGAGAAACCGGGATGTCACCGGTGATAAAGCCTGGAGGGCCCAGGTCGACGCGGACAGCGGTCACTTCACCATCGATAACCTTCACCTCTGGCCTGACAATCCCCGACTTGGTGACAACCTGGAAACTAGTCTTGTCTGTATATCCCTCCTCAAAGACATACCTGGCCAGGCAGCGCATCCCGTTTCCGCACATGCCCCCCTCACTGCCATCAGAGTTAAACATCCTCATGGAGAAGTCAGCGTCAGAAGCTGGACCGATCAGAATGAGGCCATCGGAACCCACCCCAAAGTTGCGGTTGCTTACGGCCTGGGCCAACCTCTCCAGATCAACACCTGTAAGGTCCTCCTGGAACAGATCAACATAGACATAGTCGTTGCCAAGCCCGTGCATTTTAGTAAACCTCATGTACCTTGCACCCCCGGTTGCCTGCTGATCTCTACTGATTTCCATTCCTCCTCTCTAATCTACCACAAACCGCCAACCGGGAATACTGCAGGCCCCCCCACCAAGCATCCGTTCCGGGGGCCTGCAAGACACAGCTTGAGAGTGACAGCCGTCGTTACTGCCTGATGACCCGCACATATGACGGCCGCCCGTAGATTAACAGTCGCCTGAGACCAACAACAATCTGGCCCAGAGCTGATGCCAGAATGACGACCAACCAATCTCCGCTAACCAGAGGCACGGTCTTGAATACGCTAGCCAGGGCAGGTATATACACAACTGCCAACAACATGAGAGCGGAGATGATCACCGCCACCACAAGGTATCCGTTGGCAAAGAGGCCCATATCAAAAATGGATTTCCGCTCACTCCGGCAGTCAAAGACGTGAAATAGTTGAGACATGACAAGGGTGGCAAAGGCAAGGGTACGGGCGTAGACCAGGTCCCCGCCACTAACCCCCAGGCCCCAGACAAAGACTGCCAGGGTGGCCAGGGCGATGAGGGTTCCCCTGCCAAGGATCTTTATGCTCAGCCTCCGGGCAAAGATGCTTTCCCCGGGGGCCCGCGGCGGCCGATCGAGAACGTCGGCGTCGGCGGGGTCTACCCCAAGGGCCATGGCCGGGAGTCCGTCTGTGACAAGGTTCACCCAAAGGATCTGGATCGGCAGGAGCGGTAGAGGCATGCCCATGAGCGAGGCCAAGAACATCACCAGCACCTCACCAACATTACAGGACAGGAGGTAGCGTATGAACTTCCGGATGTTGTCATAGATGGCTCGCCCCTCACCAACAGCGGCAACGATTGAGGCGAAGTTGTCGTCCGTCAATACCATTGCCGCTGCTTCCTTCGTCACGTCAGTCCCGGTAGATCCCATGGCAACCCCAATGTGCGCCTCTTTTACCGCCGGGGCGTCGTTGACCCCATCCCCTGTCATCGCCACGATCTCCCCTGCGCGCCTCAGGGCTTTTACTATCGTCAGTTTGTGCTGGGGGGAGACCCGGGCGAAGGCCTTGGCCATCGTTACCACCCGCAGAAGGCCGCGGTCATCAAGGCTCTCAATCTCCCGGCCTGTCACCACCGTCTCCTCCTCACTGAGGAGCCCTAGCGACTTCGCTATAGCGGCGGCAGTTGATGGGTGATCCCCGGTGATCATGACAGGGCGGATGCCTGCCCTCCGGCAGGCCCGCACCGCGTCCCTGGCCTCGGGCCGCGGCGGATCTATCATCCCGATGAGCCCGACGAAGACCAGGTCTCGCTCAAGATGTTCAGGGTCCTGGGGCAGATGCCCCGGTGGGAGTTGCCTCACCGCCACCGCCAGGACGCGCAGGGCCTCATTACCCATGGTCTCGTTGGTCTCCAGGATCCTCCTCCGATCGGCAAAGCGAAGGGGAGCCGTCCCTCCTTTTGACGTAGCAATGCTGCTGCAGAGATCAAGGACGGTATCGGCGGCACCCTTGCACACAAGTACCCGGGACTGGGGATTGACAAGTCCCAGGGGTAACCCCTCCCTGGCCTCATGAATTGTTGACATGCGCCGTCGCTCGGACTGGAATGGCACCTCTCTCAGGCGGGGATAGGTTTGCTCCACATTGGAACGGGTCAAACCCCGCTTGGCCCCGGCGGCCAGCAGGGCAATCTCGGTGGGATCTCCTCGCGGAGGGTCCATCTCAGCGTTATTGCACAGGAGGGAAGCAGTCAGACAGAGGTTCAGGGACTCACCCTTAGGGCCTCGTTCACTCACCCGCCTGCCACGGCTGTCACGAACAGAGCCGGCGCTGGCGTAGCCTTGACCGGAGACTTCGAAGGTGTCTGCCATTGTCACTATCCTGGTCACCGTCATCTCGTTGGCAGTGAGGGTGCCGGTCTTGTCAGCGCAGATTACCGTGGCGCAGCCCAGGGTCTCAACGGCAGGAAGCTTCCGGACAATGGCGTTACGTCGTATCATCCGCTGCACCCCTATGGCCAGGGCGATGGTGACAATGGCGGGCAGACCCTCTGGAATGGCTGCCACTGCCAGGCTAACCCCGGCCAGGAACATCCGGTACGGCTCTTCGCCCCTCATGATCCCCGTAAAGACCACAACCCCACAGATTAGGAGGCAGACTACTACCAACAACTTGCCAAGGTTGTCAAGCCGGTGCTGCAAAGGGGTGGCCTCAGGACCGGCATCCTGCAGCAGGCCCGCAATCTGACCCATCTGGGTCGCCATTCCGGTACTGATGACAACGCCCCGTCCGCGGCCAGAGGTTATAAGGGTACCCATGAAGAGCATGTTGGACTGGTCTGCCAGGTCCGCCTCTTCATCTATCACCTCTGGCCTCTTTCGCACGGGTACAGATTCGCCGGTAAGGGCGGCCTCATCTGACTGCAGGTCAGAGCTGTTCAGGATGCGAACGTCTGCGGCCACCCGGGAACCTGGTTCGAGGTAGACAATGTCTCCCGGAACGAGTTCAGCCGCAGCGACCTCCTTTACCACCCCGCCCCGTCTCACCGTAGCCGTAGGGGCTGTCATCTCACGGAGAGCCTCCAGTGACTGTTCTGCGCGGTACTCCTGGACAAAGCCCAGTATGGCATTGACAATCACAATTGCCACAATGGTAACGGCATCACTAACCTCACCGAGGAGAAAGGAGATAACCGTGGCCCCCAGCAGAACCAGGACCATAAAATCCGTGAACTGTGTGAGAAAGATAGTGATGGGATGGATGGTCTTCTTCTCTTCCAACTGGTTGGGACCAATCTCCACCAACCGTTGTTGGGCTTCACGGGGTTCAAGGCCGGAAGAATCATCGGTCTCCAGGGCAAGCAGCGCCTCCTTGCCCGTCAGTTGATACCAGGCTTTTCGCATCTATTTCACCTCAACCCATACTGGTTAGAATCAATGATTCATATTCCGAGGGTGAGGGAAAAATGTATTGGTCTGTCAAGCCTGGGTATTTACCTCCCTCTTGAGGAGGTCAACGAAGGCCTCGATGCGGGTGACAAAACCCGCCTCCGCTGTATGCTCATCAATGCATATGGACAGAATGGGGATCCCCTGTTCGCGGCCGACTCGCGGAAGGATACTGGCGGCAACCACCTCTGGCGTACAACCGAAGGGCGAGAGCTGGAGCACCCCATCAACCCCTTCTTGGGAGTAAAGTGCCGAGTTTCCCACGGTATCCTGGCCCAGACCGCCCACAAAGTGCCCGAGATAGGGCCCGGCAGCCCGCACCACCTGGTGGCCTCTACCCCGCCGTAACAGCCTGGGGGTGAGATTCCAACCCATCCAGTCCGACAGGTACACCGACCTGATCACTCGAGCGCCAAGGTCAGTAAGGCGCTGCTCAACAGAGAAGTTGACGCCGGGGTCGAGGATTGTGTAGATGTCTCCCACAACAGCTATTGTTGGCGCCACCGACCCTGGGCCTGGCTTGTCTTCTTCAACCTCCCTCGAGATAGGCGGCACCTCCTCCAGGGCCGCGTCAAGGATGTTCTGAATATCCTCGGCAGAGGATGCACCCTTAATCCGCGCCGTCCAGTTATCGAGCCACTGATTGACGGATCCCTTTGTATGCTCGGCCCAGCGCCGGTCGAGGGCCACCCGATCCAGGATATCCAAGGCCTTCGATAATCTCCAAACATGGCGAAGGCCCTCTAGCAACTCACGGGTCCCAAGATGGGGATCAAGCCCTCTCACCGTCCGAACAATGTCTACCATACCCCTGGCAGGGTCCAGTGTAACCACGGCCACACCGGGGCGAAGAGTGCGAAGGATCTCTCCCTGAACCTGCGAAAAATAGCCAATCCGGCAGGGCCCGCAGCCCCCAACCATCAAGACAGTGTCGGCCCCCGCATCAATCCCCTGCAGGATCTGACCCAAGGCAATCTTGAAGGGCACGCAGATCATCTCCGGGGAGTGGAGAGCCCCCAGCTCCACGGTGCCCGACCCCTTGGAGGGGGGAACCACAGTGTCAATGCCCCAGCGTTGGAGCAGAGCGGTTAGTGGTATGTGTAGTTGTCCCATGTGAGGAAAGGTTACCTTCACCTCTACCTCAAACCCCTTCCGGTTTCCTGTGATTTTCGTTCAAGCCCTATTGTAACCAGGAAAGGGCCTGCTCATAAAGGAGCAGGCCCCTCAAACAGGTTCAGGTTTACTGCCGCATGGGACAGCGGCTCAGGCAATCACGATACCATATCCCACTTATGGCAACGGGAACCCCACCGCGCCACCACCTCGCCGTCAATCTGTATTTCAACCACCTCACAGTGGTTCGGGCAGTCTGGACACTCGAAGCTACCAGCGGCGCAGTGGAAGTCAGCCAGCTCAAATCCCCTGAAGCTGGTCAGGCCAGATGAACCAACCTGCTCCTGGGCCAGGATTGCGGCGCCAATGGCCCCCATTACGTTGTAGTGCTCAGGAACCTTTACCTCGAGCCCCAGCTCCTCCTCAAAGGCCTGCCTGATACCAGCGTTGGCGGCAACGCCCCCCTGGAAGACCACTGGCGAATGAATACTCTTCCCCTTCCCAACATTATTCAGGTAATTACGGACAAGGGCGTCAGAAAGGCCTGCGATTATGTCTTCGACGGAGTGGCCCAGCTGCTGTTTGTGAATCATGTCCGACTCAGCAAACACCGTGCAGCGTCCAGCAATCCGTACCGGAGACCTGGCATTGAGGGCCAGGCCCCCGAAGTCCTCGATGGGAATGCCCAGGCGCCCGGCCTGTTGATCTAAAAAGGACCCGGTACCAGCGGCGCAGACACTGTTCATGGCAAAATCAGTGACAATGCCCTGTCTAAGAATGATAATCTTGGAGTCCTGGCCGCCAATCTCAAGGACAGTCCGAACCCCCGGCACCTCATGGAGGGCGGCGACGGCGTGGGCGGTGATCTCATTCTTGACAACATCAGCGCCAACGATGACCCCCGCCAATTGCCTGGCGCTCCCCGTCGTTCCAGCGCCAAGGACTTCAAATTGCGGTGGCAGCACCCTATTTAGCTGGCGCAGACCCTCCTGGAGAACCTGGATCGGCCTCCCCATTGTCCTGAGGTATAGTTTGGTGAGAACCCTACCATCCACTGTGGTAACTACAAGGTTGGTACTGACAGAGCCAACGTCAACCCCCAGGTAACCCCCGAACGGAAGATCAACATTAACATTCATACCGCCAGATCGCCCCCATTCTGTCGAGCGGCGCGCCTACGAGCAAGGAGATCAACAAAGGCCTCGAGGCGAGTCCGCAGGCCGGCCTCACCGGTCTGCTCGTCAAGGAAGACACTGAATACCGGAATATCCCAGTCCTTGCTGACCTGCGGGAGGATCCCCTTGGCCACAATCTCTGGAATGCAGGTGAAGGGTCCAAGCTGAATCACACCATCCATCCCCTCCTGGGCATAGATGACTGTATGTCCCACGCTGTCCTGGCCATGCCCACCAATCATCTCTGGTAGGTAGGGCTGGGCCGCCTTCTTGACGCTATGGCCGCCTCCCTCTACGATGGCGTTATCCTGAGTCCAACCGGTGAGGAAGATGCTCCGATGGACCTCAACCCCCAGTTCGCCCAGGTGTCTCTCTATGTTCAGATTGGAGCTGGGTTCCAGGACCACGTAGATCTCACCCACAATCCCGATTCGCAGGGGATCAAGATCCCTGTCTTGCGGGACAGCGTTCATCAGGGCTAGTCCCTGGAGCCGGGCCTCCTCAATCTCATCACCTGACCGCGCGCCGTCAATGACCGTTAAGGCCCTGGTGAAGGCCCTGTCAGCGTCACCCCTGGAGAGCTCCCTTGGCCTTGTTCGGTGTAGGGCCTGCTCCACCTGGTCCAGAGCTTGAATCTTGCGATAACCCCGCTTGATAACATTCCAGAGGGTAAGCCAGCTTCTTCTGCCTTTCAAGAAGTGAAGGTGTCGGGCAAACCCAAGGATGTCTTTGCGGGGAGGCTCCAATACGATCATCTTGAAGTCGTATCCAAGCCGCTTCAGGATTGCCTCCTGGATCTGAGCGTACTGGCCAGCCCGGCAGGGACCTACCCCCCCAGAGGTAACGATGACCTCGGCACCCCTGTCAAGTACCTCTATCATGGTGCCCAGGGTGATTTTTAGGGGTAGACAGGCGAACTCAGGGGCAAACTTCACTCCCAGGCTCAGGGTCTTCTTAGTGGGCCTAGTGGGGACAACTGGCTCATGGCCCAGATCCTCAAGGATCATCTTTAAGGCCAACGGCGATGTTCCCATGTAGGGAAAACCTATTCGCCTGCCCATGTCATTCTCCTCCCGCAGCAGCCTGGTGTTCAGTTAGAGTTCTGATCCTCGCGGTGTCAGACCGCCTCACCATATCCGCAAAAGCCTCTAGTCTCGTGGCGATCCCGGCCTCACCAGAGTGTTCGTCAATCATCAGCGACAGGTAGGGCATGGCTGCGTCGGCGCAGCGCATCTCAAGGAGCTTATCTGTAAGGGAGTCTGGGCCGCACCCAAAGGCGGTGACATGGATGACACCGTCGACCATAGCATCGTTGATAAAGTGGTATGCACCCTTGGCGGTCTCGTCGCTAAAGAGCCAGAAGAGCAGTTTGCTGAAGGACCGCCCCTGCTGCCTCAGTAACCTGGGATGCAGCATAGGCGGGGTTACAATCGTCACACCAAGCCCCTTGAGTTTGTCGACAAGACCCACAGATATATAGGGGTCAAAGACGGCATAGGGGTATCCCAGCAGCGCGAAGACTAGATCCTTCCCGCCAGAGATGGGGCTTTTAGAGTTGGCGCCAGGCCGGATGTATGGTTGGCGTCGACTCAGCAACACACTGGCTTCCCCGCCGACAACATTGGCCAGTGGGTTACCTAACACCTCAAGGGCCTCCAACCGCGTCAGCCCAGACCTCAGAAGCCGGTGCAGTCTCCGGGCGCCGCTGACGGCGGCAAGGTAGGCCCGGGTTGTGGCGACAACACCCTTGTTGAGGAGTCGGCCGACCCTGAGACAGATCCGGTAGAACTCGCCAAACCCTTTGCGGAGGTCAATTCGAATGTCAATTAACGGTGGCAGGTCGTTACGGCTGAACCTAACCATCTCGGGAAGCCCTAGAAACTTGGGGCAGAACACAGAGGAGCCTTCCACATTGACCAGTCGGGGGACGAAGATATAGTCGACTTTGTCTTTAAGGGCGGCCACGTGGCCGTGGAAGACCTTGATTGGCACGCAGGCATCCATAACAGCGTCCTTGACACCTGCATCAAGCATCCCCTTTGTCGTGGGCGGCGTGACTACGGTTTCAATGCCCAGGGCAT
>LADL02003844.1_pt1 | contig 50235 bp, 49 predicted proteins | sample 619721 | NCBI WGS metagenome assembly LADL02 (sample SAMN03397408, study PRJNA257561) | rock porewater metagenome | biome: terrestrial; feature: Opalinus Clay rock; material: porewater; isolation source: Opalinus Clay rock porewater BRC-3 borehole | place: Switzerland: Mt Terri URL, St-Ursanne ...
CAGGGGGAGATTGTACTCAATCTACTCCCCTTCACAAAGCTCGGTGATGCCCTGCTAACTAAGGCCCTTGCTCATGAGCTTCACCATATTGCCTTCTTCTCTCTGCACGGCAGCAAAGCTATCTCAGAGCCCGGCGGTTTCCTGCAGTTTGTGATTACTGAAGGGCTGGCGATGCGAACCATGATGCCACTGACTGTGCGCGATTCCTACTACTTCGTACTCTGGCAGCGCCATCTCGGTAAAACTAGGAGCTACATTCGCGAGCTGCCCGCGGTCATTGCCCAGGCAGAGGAGGGCCTATCCGACGAGATCACTGCCAAGTGGATCCGCAACTTCGGTGCCGGATACTACCTTGGTCACTACCTGGTGGCGAAGATCGAGCAGAACAGCGGGGCCGAGGCAGTGCGAGATGCTGTGGCAATCGGTCCAACTAAACTGGTAGGCGTATATAACGATATGGCCAGGGAGCGGGGGTTTCTTAAGATCCCTCTAGCCCAGTCCCCGTAGGCTGTGATTGCTGCCAGATCGGGAGGCTCAGGAAAAATCGACTAACAGGGGAAGTCAACACACCTTCGTGGCTGCTCATCTTGTATGATTAGTACTTGGGGGCAGGACGAGCAAAGCTCACGGAGGGGAAATCATGAGGTTCAAAGTCCAATCTATGAGTAGGGGCGCTGCTCAGGCCATCACTTCTTGGCAGTATGAAAAGCCCTACGACTTCTACAACAGGAAAGCCACCCAGAAGACAATTGACTGGCTGCTAAACGGCTCCTATTATGCTGTTTACGACGAAACAGGTGAGCTTGTCGGTTATTACTGTTTCGGGAAGGGCGCCCAGGTGCCGGGCGGTAACCCCGCTGGGGCCTATGCCGCGACTGACGCCATCGATATTGGCCTTGGGATGAAGCCCGAATTGACAGGGACAGGTATGGGCCTTTCCTTTACTCAGGCTGGTGTAGAGTATGCTGTGAAGCATTTCTCTCCATCGGTGATCCGTCTGTCGGTGACCACTTTCAACAAGAGGGCAATCAAGGTATATGAGCGAGCCGGTTTCTACACTGACAAAGTTTTCATGAGTATAACGCCCGATGGAGAAAAAGAGTTCCAGTCAATGCTCAAGATAGTAGCGTCTAGAGGTGGTCATATTGCTGAGAATAAACGACTCAATTCCCGACCAGAGTAGTCTGACGGAGTTTTTGGATGACACATACGGTCTGACCCTTTCTGATATGTCCCTATACCGGAGCATGATTGGGGCAGTCTACTTTCTCTCGGAGAAAGACAAGAGATTCGTGTTCAAGCTGTACCGGGCCTTTGACACCAAGGCAGCTATACAGAGCACGGAGATCATCGAACACCTGAGAGTGAACAACTTCCCCGTTGTCTCGATTATCCCCACCCGGGGCAACAAGCTGTACTCCAGTGTTGAAATGCCGGAGGGGAACAGGGTTGGTGTTCTGTTTGAGCGCATTGATGGCAAAGAACCAGATGCCAAAGGCGACGACATCTACCAGATAGGCAGGCTGACAGGGCAGATGCACAGACTCATGGATAACTACGACGGGGAGATACGCAAGCTCGGAAGACAACACTATGTTGACCGCTTCGTGAAGATCATGAGAGACCTGTTCTCCGAGAAGGACAAGGTTGACGCCATGGAGGAGTACGGCAATGAGCTCTGGGGCCGGCTGTCGGCACTGCCCAGAGGCTTCTGCCATGGTGATCTCCACTCCGGTAATCTACTCAAGACGAAAGACGGAGAGATCATATTCTTCGACTTCGACATTGCCTCCAATACCAGTCCCGCGGTGGATGTCGCATCCATATGTGATGAGACCGGTTTCTCCACACTGGACCTTAGAGACATCGAAAAGACTCATCGGACCTTTGAAAGGTTCTATGCGGGATACTCCAAGGAGAGACGGTTGAGCCTGCTGGAGAAGTCGGTGATCTTCGACTGCATTGCGCTTCGCCACTATGAGCTGAACGGAACCATTCCTCGCTATCGGTTACCCTTCGAGGGAAACCACTGGCTCAATGACGGCTACTTCAACAAGCACTACACCTGGATGATGCAGTGGAAGGATGCGAAGAAACCCGTGATCAGCTAGTTGCGTCGGCGAAGACCCTGTCCAGTTCCACTCCCAGTCCTGGGAAGAACACGGATGCTACGGTTTCTCGGCCCTTAAAGGTGACCTTGCTTTCTACGGAGTAATCCTCATATGTGTATACATCTATCTCCGCTGAAGGGGTATTGACTATCCAGTACTCTTTGACCCCGCTCTCCATGTAGAGGTCAAGTTTCTGGACCAGGTCTCTGCTCTTAGTGGAATCAGAGAGCACCTCCACCACAAGGGTAGGTGTCCCGCGATACTTGCCATCTTTGTTGATATTCTCCGGGTCGCAAATCACGAGGATGTCCGGCTGGACGACGTTAATCTTCTCCTCATCTCCCCGGCGGTACAGGGTAACATCGAAGGGAGAGACCAGCGGTTCGCATTCCTTGTCTCTGAACCACAGAATGAACTCGCCGAAGATCTCCTTGACCGCTTTCTGATGAGGATACAGCGGCGAGGCCAGTAGTAACACCTCACCGTCAATGTACTCGAAGCGGTTTTCACTTTCACTGGTGATCTTCAGGTAGTCATCATAGGTCATTCTAACCCCTCTAGGCTTGAACTTCGCGGCACTTTCGCTGACCAGCCAACGACCCTCAACCTTGTCTTCTGCATATGCCACCAACTTGGCCACCTTCTTGCCGTGCTTGGTGACTACCACCTCTTCGTATTGGGACATCTCCAGGTACTTGCCGAAGTTGTTCTGAACTTCCGTTGCCGAGATAATCACAGGTGGTCACCGCCTTTTAGGTACTTTATAGGTATATTCTATCTAAACGGAGAGGATGTAGTCAACAATTAGCTAATCTTTAGTTTCTATTTGGGTTAGCTGCAGACACCTTCGTCTGCAATTATGGAGGTTGTTGTAATTCATACCGGCATATAATAAAATGCTTATGAGGTGAGTCGGTATGAAGAAACAGCACTACCTTGCCATTTTTTTTCTCGTCTTTATGCTGGCCGTTGTCTACAAAGTGACCAGTTCAAGCCTGCCTAGTTCTGCGCAGCCCCTGGAACTGCTTGAAGAGGCTATAGATAATGAGGTTCCTGTCTGGTTACTCTTTCACTCTAACACCTGTGAGCCGTGCATAGAGATGAAGGCAGTCTTTAACAGCCTTGCCCCGGAGTATCATGGTGAGATAGCCTTTATCCCCGTTCTGGTCAGTGATTCAGCCAATCAGGATCTAATCAGGTCATACGAGATCCGCTACATTCCCACCAATGTGTTGGTGGACAGGTCTGGTGATGTGGAGTCTCTTTGGGTCGGTGTGAAGACGCAGTCAGAGATGATCGACATTCTCGATAGTCTGTCTGGGGGTGAATAGGCTGTGGAGGCGTCTCTGCCAGACTTCACAGCCCAGGCATTTAGCGCCATCTCCCCATGGACCATGGTCGTGGCTCTTGGAGCTGGACTTCTGACCAGTATCGGTCCCTGCAACCTGGCGATGCTTCCGATTCTGATAGCCTACATCTCGGGCGGTGGGGTTCAGTCGCGCCGGCAGGGGTTAGCGTTGTCGGTCGCCTTTACCCTCGGTTCAATCATTACCTTTGTGGCCATGGGCGTGTTTGTGGCCCTCTTCGGCGGCCTCTTTGGTCTGACCCAGTCTGTTCTCTACTATGTGGTGGCGGCCACCTGTGGGTTGGTCGGGCTCCATCTGTTGGGCATTCTGGAACTCCCAAGCAGGTTGTTCCCCCAGATTCAGCTGGATAAGCCTGAAGCCAAGGGACTGCCAGGAGCGCTGTTACTGGGTCTTGTTGCTGGCCTTGTAGGGAATCAGTGTGGCACACCCTTTTTGATGCTTGTCTTAACACTGGCATTTGCCCAGGGAAAACTATTGCTGGGTGTTGTACTCCTCTTCGCCTACGGAGTTGGCAGAGGCATTCCCCTGATTATTGCTGGCACTTTCGCCGGGGCCTTGGCAACATTGAGGGGAATAGCCGCCCACCAACGGCTGATAAATGGGGTAGCAGGGGTTGTATTGTTAATAGCTGGTGCCTACTTCTTCTGGCAGGCTTAGTAGATAGAAAGGACTTTTGCGATCTGAGGTCTATGACAGTAAGACGAGACTGTTATAACCTGGTTGACACAATAAATTAGCGTATGCTAATATACTACATAGTCATAGTAACGAGGGAACATGATGAGGTGAATGGACTTAGTTGGATTTTAGGGGTGATAACCCGTGAACGATCTGGTGAATACATTCAGGGCCCTGGGACAGGATGCCCGCCTCCGGATCTACCTGCTTCTGACACAGACGCCGTTGTGCGTTTGTCAGATAGAGGCTGCATTCGACATTAGCCAATCCGCTATCTCTCAACACCTGCGGGTATTGCGGGAGGCGGGTTTGGTCACTTCGACTCGCAGGGGTCAGTGGGTCATCTATGAGGCCCAGCCATCAGTGGTGGAGGAGATCTGCAGCAGACTTACCGAGATCACTGGTGGCGCCACTGGTTTGATGCTAGACCTGGAAACAGCTCTGGAGAGAGCCCGCCAGGTGCAGGTGGAAGTGTGTAGCTTTGAGGAGGACGGTGATTCTGATAGAGAGCAGTGCTGAGATTCATCAGCAAGAGAGACCAGGGGTCCTGTTCCTGTGCACCGGCAACTCCTGCCGGAGTCAGATGGCGGAAGGCCTCCTGCGCAGTCTCCGGCCCGACTGGGACGTTGCCAGCGCCGGGCTGGAGCCAAAGGGTGTCCACCCGTTGGCGGTTGAGGTCATGAAGGAACTGGGCATTGACATTTCAGGCCAGTCCTCTGGTCCCCTGAAACCAGAGCACTTCGACCGGGCGGATCTGGTCATCACCCTGTGCGGCGACGCCGACGAGCGCTGCCCCATGGTACCGCCGGGTACAAGGAAGTGGCACTGGCCCTTTGAAGACCCTGATCAGGCTGTGGGAACCCAGGAGGAGGTTCTCGACAAGTTCCGAGAGGTGAGGGACGCCATCCAGGCCACTCTTATCAAATTGACGGGTTGAACATAGCAGATCTTTAGGAGGGGTTGAAATGGCCACAACACAGCAGAGGGGCCTTTCACTATTAGACAGGTTTCTGACCCTGTGGATTTTCTCAGCGATGATAGTCGGTGTCGGCCTGGGGTTCATCTTTCCTGGCTTTGCAGAGTTCATAGATAGGTTTTCAATTGGCACCATGTCGATACCAATTGCCGTGGGGCTTATCCTGATGATGTACCCACCACTGGCGAAAGTTAAGTATGAGGAACTGGGCCGGGTCTTCCAGGACACCAAGGCCTTGGCCTTGACCTTCACCCAGAACTGGTTGGTGGGACCGGTCCTCATGTTCATCCTGGCGGTTACTTTTCTGAGAGATTTTCCGGAGTACATGATTGGGCTAATCTTGATTGGCCTTGCCCGCTGCATTGCCATGGTTATCGTCTGGAACGCGCTGGCCAAAGGCGATACGGAATACGCGGCGGCCCTGGTGGCTTTTAACTCGATATTCCAGGTCCTGTTTTACTCGGTATACGCCTTCGTGTTCATAACGGTTCTGCCAACCTGGTTGGGGTTATCGGGGGCGGTGGTTAACATTACCGTCCTTGAGGTGGCCAAGAGCGTACTCATCTTCCTGGGCATTCCCTTTGCCGCAGGATACCTGACCCGGTTCTTCCTGTTGCCGGCTAAGGGACGGGAGTGGTATGAGGGTAAGTTCCTCCCAGCCATAAGCCCCATTACCCTGTGCGCGCTGCTCTTTACCATTGCGGTGATGTTTTCTCTGCAGGGTGAGCAGATAGTAAAGCTTCCGATGCACGTTGTTCGTATCGCCATTCCACTGGTCCTGTACTTTGTAATCATGTTCCTGGTGTCCTTCTGGATGAGTTACCGCGCCGGGATTGACTATGAGCGGACAGTGAGTCTGTCTTTCACTGCCGCCAGCAACAACTTCGAGCTGGCAATCGCCGTGGCGGTAGGCGTGTTTGGCCTCGGCTCAGGGCAGGCCTTTGCCGCCGTAATCGGTCCCCTGGTGGAGGTCCCGGTTCTCATCAGCCTTGTAAACGTGGCCTTTTGGTTCAGGAGGACCCTCTGGAAGGTTGGCAACGATGGAGAAGGAGAAACCGGCACTGCCGGCTAGCTATGGCACACAGGCATCTGAGCATTAGGACCGACCTGTTGACGGTGTTCATTTGGAGAAGGTGACCTGCTATGATCTACACCCCTGTCAAACTACTTGTTGAGAATGCCTTCGGGCTGAGTATGGCCACTCGCCTTGGCGAGAGCGTGCACTTTTTCATCTACGACACTATCAAGATCCTGCTCCTGTTGAGCCTGATGATATTTGCCATCTCCTACGTCCGCAGCTACTTTCCTCCTGAAAGGACCAAGGAGGTTCTGGGGCGCTTCCGGGGTGTCACCGCTCACCTGGTGGCCTCCTTCCTGGGAGTCGTGTCTCCCTTCTGCTCCTGCTCAACGGTGCCGGTTTTCATCGGCTTCGTTGAGGCAGGGATCCCGCTGGGGGTAACCTTCTCTTTCCTTATAACGTCGCCCATTGTCAACGAGGTAGCCCTGGCGATGCTGATCGGGCTCTTTGGGGTTAAGATAGCGGCGATCTACGTTACCGCTGGCGTGCTGATAGGCGTTGTTGGCGGGATGCTCATTGGCTACTTTGGGCTTGAGCGGTATGTTGAGGAATACGTATTTACCATCGCGGTTGGAAGCGCCGAGATTGAGGAGAAGACCTGGCGCGACCGGATGGCATACGCCAGGGAGAACGTCAAGGACATCGTGAGGCGGGTATGGCTCTTCGTGGTAATCGGAATCTCTCTCGGCGCCGTCATCCACGGCTACCTGCCAGAGAACTTCCTGGTGGGATACGCCGGAGCCGACAATCCCTGGGCGGTTTTCGTTGGCGTGGCCATGGGGATCCCCATGTACTCCAATGCCATCGGCACCCTGCCCATAGTGGAGGCGCTGATTGGTAAGGGTGTTGGGATCGGCACGGCACTGGCCTTCATGATGGCCGTCACGGCCCTTTCGCTACCGGAGATGATTATCCTGCGAAAGGTAATCAAGCCGCGCCTGATTACCATCTTCGTGTCGATTACCGGGGTTAGCATCGTGTTTGTGGGCTACCTGTTTAATATCATCATGTAGCAAAGAAGGAGCTTCAGCTTCATGTAGAGGTTTCATGCAGGAAAGAGGTTTCATGTAGGAAGCAGTTTCGAGTGAGTAAGAGAGCAGTTTCAGCTTTGGAATGGAGGACAAGAGATCTATGGAAATAAAGGTGCTTGGACCGGGGTGCATGAACTGTAAGACCCTTGAGAAACGAGTTATTAACGCCGCCGCTGAGCTGGACATCACCGCCGACATTCAGAAGGTTGAGGATATTGCTGACATAATGAAATTTGGTGTCATGTCAACTCCAGCCCTTGTCATTGATGGCAAGGTGGTTGTCAGTGGTAGGGTGCCTTCTGTTGATGAGATCAAGGGTTACATCGAGAAGGGTTCCTAGCGCCCTGACTGGCAACAACTGGGCGTAATGCTCTACAGGCATTTAGGAGATGACCCCTGGTCCACACGGCGCGATTAGGGGTCATTTCCGAGGTAATCACGATTATGCGTTCTAGCAAGTCCAGGCCCTCAGGACAGGCCAATCAGCTCAGCAAGGTCTACCAGTTTGTCTATGGTCAGATCCGGCTGAAGACTGGCGCTCTTAAGCTGATCCTCGCTGAATTTGCCGGTACGGACCAGTACTGTTCTCATTCCCAGTGCCGCTGCGCCCTCTATGTCGGTGGTTACATCGTCTCCAACCATGACGGTGGTCTCTGGAGTAGTATCCATCCTGGCTAAGGCCATCGCAAAGAAAAGCTGTGAAGGTTTGCCGAGAACCTCTGCCTTGGTCCCGGTAAGCTCCTCGAACATGCGGGTGAAGGCCCCGGTGTCCAGTGAACTGCCCGCGTCGGTGAGGAAATACGGCGAGTAGCTGGTTGTCAGAAGCCGCGCTCCGGCGCTGATAAGCCGGTAGATCTTGTTCAGTTCCTCATAGGTGCAGACATCCTGCAGGTCGCCCAGGACAACAATGGCCGGGTTAGTATCGTTGTTTGGGTCAATGCTGAAGGCGGCTCGCACATGGTCTGAGCCAGCAAAGTAAAAGGACTGCAGGCCTTCCCGTTTGAGCAGAACCTCGGCAGCCACAATCGGGTTGAGGATCCTGTCCGGTGCGATAGGGAGGCCGTTGGCGGCCATGGCCTGGGCAATGCCTTCAGCTGTTCTCCCGGCGGTGTTGGTCAGGAAGCAGTAGCGGATGTCCCTTTCATCCAAGGACTTGATGAACTCAAAGGAACCGGGTATCTCACGATGGCCCTCGAAGAGCGTGCCAGCCATATCAATGAGCAGTGCTTCAATGCCACACAGTTTCGCTGTTTTCTTCATGCAGCAGCATCAACTCCCGTTGTTGGCAAGGTAATCTCGGACCTGTTTCACAAACTCTCTCAGGTCGTCCAAATCGGCTTGAAGGATCTCATACAGCTCTTCCTCAGTGACCATGTTGTACATATGGACGAGACGGTTGCGATAGCCGGCCATTTCCATTAATTTCCTTCCGAGAATAAGCGACTTCTGAGCATGTTACGATTGAGCATGGCTAAGCATCCTCCAGAATTTCCATATAGTACTTCTCGAGAAACGGTCTGAAATCAGCGGCACGTCTCAGAACATAGGTCTCATATCTGTCCCTGGTATCTGGACCGAGTGAGTAAACGCATTTGCCCTTGACTGCCTCCAGTTGGAATACCGAGTGATTCTCCTCAAGAAAGACTAGATCCAGGGGCAACGGGCTGAAGAGATCTTCTAGATCGCTGAAGATACTGGAATACAGCCTGGCTCGAGCAAGTCCCTCGGGTAGCGGGTCAACTGTAACCACCCCTACATCGAGGTCGGCCAATGGGTCAGAAACGCCCACTTCATCTCCTGACAATAGCTTGATGCCCTCTCCGGCTTGAGAGCCGAAGAGATAAGCCAAGGAAATACGGTGCTTCTTGCAGACTTCCTTCAGTTTTAGAGTGGCAATATCCATGAAACCACCTCCATTGCCCCTTCATTGTACCAAGTATTGCCGGGGCTGAACACTGTTTATGCCAGAAACCTTTCAGCTGAGGAGCGGAGCTAGGGGGAGTTGTCACGATTGAGCTTTGCTCCCGTGTGGCTTGGCGGGTGGATTACTGGGCTAGCAGGATTCTCCATTTTCCTGGCGAATTCAGTGGTGCTTGGCCATGTCTGCCAACTCAGGTAGGTGTGTCCAAATGCCTATTCCGTCCTCCCCTGGAATACCTGTAGGGGCTGATTTCAATGAGAAGTTGCGGTAATAAGGTTAACAGAAGTCTCAGGGCGGGAAGCACCATCTTGCTCGCTCTATGTGTTACTCTGACGGCATCGGTCCTGGATGCCCAGGCCAGCTTTCTGGGGCTCTGGGATCCCGCTCCGCGGCCATCTACGGGATACCGGTCTCATCCCGCGGATGAAGTCGACCCCCGTTCAGGGCAGGTTAATCTCAGCGGAACACAGTTCACCCTCGAGGGTCTGGGGCCCGATACCATCGTGGCTCGCACTTATGTTGGCCCTGACGTCCGGGCCGGCAGTATGGGCGTTGGCTGGCGCTTCTCTCTCGACCAATGGTTGCAGATGTATGCCGGATTCAACATCACCGAATGGCGCGGTGACGGCTCCTGGCGAACCTACTGGTTCCGTCCTGCCGACGAGGATGCCTATGTAAACAGCTTTGATGGTGACGAACTAATTTACTATGATCTGAACGTCGGCCACTACGTGCCGGATACGATATACAATCTGGCAGGGCTTATCCGCGTGAACCAGGACCGCTATGAGGTGCGCTACCCTGAAGGCAGCGTCTATGTCTATGCCGGCTACTACGCGCCTTGGCGCGATCCTCAAAGCCCGACCGCCGGCAGGTTGGCTGAGATTCAGGATGCCGACGGCAATAAAGTGATCTATACCTATGACGATGAGGGTAGACTCGTCAGGTTGACTGACGCCGCCGGGCGCACATTCGAGCTTGCCTACGAAGACAGCAGTAACCCCCTCCTGCTAACGTCCCTCACCGACCCACTGGGTCACACCTGGATCTATTCGTATAGCAGGGAAGGGCTGTTGACCAGCGCAACAACGCCCGAAGGGTTGACAACTACATACCGGTATAATGACAATGGCTGGCTTACTGCTGTGGTAAGCCCGAAGGGAACTACTACTGCCTACACCCGAGATGGGGAAGGGCGCGTCATCGAGGTCAGGGCCACTGGTTACGACCCCGCGAGGTTTAGCTACGAGGACAACGGCCAGCGCGTGATTCGCGCCAACCTTGATGGGAGGCAGCAGTTTTGGGAATACGACGAATTTGGTCGTCTGGTAAGTTATATCCATTTGGATGGGGGTGTCTATACTTACATATATGATGATCGTGGCTTGCTCATGGAGTTTATCACCCCCGCAGGCCGCTGGAGCATGATCTACGACAAGAGTGGCGCCTGGTAAGCCGCACTGATCCCGAGGGGCATACTGAGACCTGGCAATACCACAAGATCCTGGGCCTGGTTACGGAGCATGTGGGTCTGGACGGCAGCGAAGTGACCCGCACTTACGATGATGCGGGCCACCTGCTTTCCGAGACTCTTTCCGGGAGCGGCACTACCACCTGGCAGTATGACAGTTCTGGCCTGGTTATCCGGCGTATCGACCCCGATGGGTCGGTATGGGATTATTCGTATGATGAGAACGGCCTTCCTACGGTTAGTGCCGCCCCTGGGGGGCGTGAGCAGCACACTGGGTCCAGTGCTGTGAAGCAGTGGGGTTTCATAGAGAGGGTAATGTTATTCTCCGTCTCCGTACTAGCTCTGATCGTATTATGGCTTCGCCGGTCTTAACCTGGCCGAGAGACGCTCCAGAGTGGGGCTCGAAACTGTATCCGCCGTATGCTAGAAGCTAACCTGCCTGCCGTCAACCTCCACCAAGTCGACACTAAGCTCGTCATAGAGGTAGAAGCCAACGGGCTCGAGTTGCTGGGCTACGTGCAACTCAACTACTAGCCGTACACTGAGATGACGCTTCCACAGATCAAGGGACTGCACTTCAATGGAATAGTGTTGGGCTCTTACAGTGTAGTCCTGTCCACCACTTCCTCTACTATCGCTCTCTACTGAAGTCATATGGCCTCCCCACTCCGCTCAGTCCCTCGCCCTATCACAGCGTTATGCCCTGGAATGCTGCTACCTTCTTTTGGCAGTATCGACATACCCTTAACCGGTGACCGGGAGGGGAGCCCCCTCCCGGTCAGGATGTTGGTTCCACTCATTCCATTCCATTCACGAAAGCCCTGCCGTAACAACTACGGGCACAGATGAGAACTACTTCATCAATGAAGTCGAGATGCATCTGTGGGTGCCCCAGACAGTTTCTTCTTCACGAGCACCTGGGAATCAAGATATAATGGTATAAAGTGGTAGCGAGGAAGGGAGTAGCCCCCTTCTTGTGACGACAGGCTCTACAGGGGTTTCACATGGAGAATACCCTGATAAGTAGGGAACTGGTGGCGAAAGCGCTTAAGGGGTTTGGGTTTTCGTGCCCGGTCTCTGAAATGGAAACCATCCAATACTATGAGGGACCTGATAGGCTGAGAGCCGTAGTAAAGGCCGCTTTGGACGATGGCAGGGAAGTGGTGGTGAAGCTGTTCGAGGATCCCTTTGTCACCGAGGCAGCTTTGCAGGGTCAGGCTGCCCTACGCCACTGCTACACTGGTGCTGGCATCAAAGTTCCCTCACAGTATCGGACCTTAGATGGTCTGTTCTATGTAAAGGTAAAAGCGTCTCAATGGTCGCTTTCCATCACAGCTGAGGAGTTTGTCAAAGGGACTGAAATGAGACAGGCCAGTCTGAGACACATGAGCGAACTCGGTTCCACCTTGGGAGAATGCACTTGGCATCAGAAAGAGACGGCATCCGGATTGGTAATAGGACCATGTGGTCCATGAGGGCTGATGGGACCGAGAGGAGTTTTGGTGAGTGTCACGATATGCTTGCCTTTAATCTTTTCATGCGCGATTACAGCCACTTGGCAGGCGCTAGAGAACATCAAGGGCTGGTACAGTCGATTATCGATACCTTCCAATGCAAGCTTACAGAGTTGGAGACTGTGTGGGATGAGCTCCCTAGCGGTGCCGTCCACGGGGATCTGTCACCGAACAATGTCTTGCTAGACCCAACGGGAATCATTGCGGGCATAGTCGACTTCCACACCGCTGGAGATGAGGTCTTTGTCAATGATCTTGTCAGCGAGGGGCTGCTGCTGGCTTATTCCAGCGATATGACCAGCGCATTCCACGAACAGACCATTGACTGCCACCTCGAGGCCTTTGTTTCGGCCTATTTGGGGGAGAGGGCTGTCAATGGCCTTGAGCTGGCTGCTCTGAATAACCTTTACTGTGTTCTACGGCCATTCTGGTTCAGCCGATTGACGAGTAGCCAGCATCTGTTAGAGAAACAAGCATCCGATGAGCTCAACCACTTCCTAGAGATGACAAGGGACCTACTGGAGGGAAGCCCTACGGGGGAATCGAGAGGTGATACTCAATGAACCCAGTTGAAAACCCCCTTCGAACCACGGTGCTGCTTATGCTGGTCATCCTCGCAGTCACCCTGATCTCGATGCCGAAGTCCAGGATGGATCTGTTTGGGGAGTTTGGTTGGCGTTACTTGATGTTCACCGGTGATAAGGTGTGATAAGGTGGCCTACATCAACCGACTAAACGGTACCGAGTATTACAAAGAGCATGGCAAGGAATACGCCCTGGGCGTTGCTGCAAGGTTTATAGGTCAGGGCCGGGCTCAATCTGCATCAAGGCTCGTGCTGAACCGGACCCTCAGATAGCGCTATTGAGTCATCTGGAGGGTTTTACCCTCATCGACTCGATATATACTGACGACTCGGTGGGGCAGCGCTGGAGTTGTGATAAGACAGGCATTGATCTGGAAATCTACTACAAGCGCTTTGAGTCATCGGCAGATTCGAAAGCCAACTATGAAACAATATGGCGGATACTGTCTGTCATGACCAGCGACGGCACCTACACGGGCAAGAGATTAGCGCAGTACGAGCGACATGAGACCGGCGATCCCTCCAGCCCGTGGCTTCTGCTCTGTGACGGTACCCTTGTGGTACGAGTCCTCATACGGGATCCCGATAACCGGATGGAAAAGGCATCAGCAGAGCTGCTTGTCGAACTTGATGATCTGTAACAGAGGCCCTCTCCTGCACGGCAAGATTAATCCTAACCCTACTTTCCATGCGGAGATCAAGTTTTTGGACAGGTAGTTATCATAGGTCAGACCCCTCAGCGGTGATTCACCGGTACCAGCAGGGGAAGTTTTGGTTACTGTGGAAACTAAGAGTAGTAATGACAGGTATCTAGTACCGGTACCCGGGCCTATGACATGTGAACTGTGGGCGTGGCGAGTCCCTTTGCGCCCGATATTCTAATACAATCGGGGGAAGTCTTAGACCTGGGACCATCGTTATTACAATCTGAAACCTTAAGAATAGCGTTACCTATATGGAGGGAGATAGGCACATGTACATGAAAGGAGACAGAATGAAAGTTAGACTGAGAGTGATGGGTATCCTTCTCTCTACTGTATTGCTGGTCCTTGTGGTGTCGGGGTGTAGCCAACCGAGTTCTCCTGACTTAGGCAGCGCAGGCGAGGAAGGTACCACAACCGATGAAGGCACTACCGATGAGGACGTTGTGGCAATTGAAGTCGACTTGCCTGAAGGTTTTCCTGTCTACCCTGGAGCTGTGGCGGTGTCAGACCTGAGCATTCAGGGGTTGACCAACCACTACAACTTCGCAACACCATCGGGGACAAGCATAGAGGAAGTCCGCAACTTCTTTCTGGGGGAGCTTCGGAGTCTCGGCTGGTATGCTACGGCAGTTGGCTTTTCAGAGTACATTTCTGCAGATCAGGCCAACGATATCTATGTCGCGGATCCCCGGGACGAGAACTGGTTTCTCATCATAGTCCACATAGGGGCATCAGAGTATGACAGCGACGGCTATGCGATTCAGTTTACCGAGCTTTCGGATATTCCTGGGACAGTTCCGGTCTCTGAAGCAATAAGCGGGGTTGAGAATCCCGAGGGTGTCCCCATTTATCCTGGAGCCTTTTTATGTGACTACCAGGACTACAGGCAGCAGTTTGCAGGGGTAGAACACTTCGACTATAACGTGGAGATAGACTATTGGTCTGGAGAGCGCACAGAGCGACAAGTTATCTTTGACGAATATAAGGAGATGTTAGTGGCTGAGGGTTGGAGCATTAAGGAAGTAACGGGTCTCAGTCTTGTTGCCACTCAAGGGGAGCGCGAACTGAGGGTTACGCTCAGCGACTGGAGTATCGGGGGAATCACTCTGGGGATCAGGATCAGAATAACCATCTAAATCCTGCTTCTTACTTGGTCGCCCCATAACTCTCTAGCAAAGCAACAATGTTCGGATTTTCATACTCCTCTGCTATTGAGAGAGGCGTTTCTCCATAATCCGACGTGACGTTGACTTCGGCGCCTGCTTTGAGAAGAGCACGTACCATCTCCAGTTGCAACATCGTCTTCCCAGAAGGCGGCATGCAGCATTTGGTCTTAAAACTCAATGTAGGTTGCGAGAATCTTTGCCTCCCTGTTGCCAGATTCAGCCCTCAGCGCCAACGCGGCGTGACGGGAAGCCTGCGCGTAGTCTTGAGACGAAATCGCCTCACGGGCTAAAGTCAGATTGTCCACCTGAGATGCATCTCCTTCTGGGGCGCATCCCAGTCCCAGAATAGAAGATAGGACTATTGCTGCCACCAAGGCCATATGTGCTGTTCGCAAGATTGGCCCCCTTTACAATGAATCTCCAGTCAAATCGTCGCAATGGACGCCTCAGCATTGGGGAGTGAATGGTTTCGTACATAGGTATTCCAGCGGCGTAATCAAAACTCCTTCTATGTTGCGACCAAGCCAAGCTTCGCCGCAAGCCTGCTGATGTTCTCTTCTGTGGCTTCTGTGTGCCACCCTGCCAGTTCCTGGGCAAGTACGCCCTTGACCGCTATCAATGCCTTTTGCATTCCATCGTCTCCGGATGCCTCAACGGCATTCCTGACGGCGGTGATGTTTCTGAGGTACAGCTTTGGCGAGATCTCCAGGATCTTGTCGATGACTTCGAAGTCTACGACCTCTTTCTCCCGGAGGCCGTGGGGTTTAAACCTACACTTCTGAGGCATGAAGGGACAGGTAACCGTGTCTGCCTTCTGCCCGAACTCGAAGAGCATGCTGCACTTCGAGCAGTAGAAGCGGCCAGGCTCAGCACTCATTACGTCCATCATGTGAAGATCAAATGGTCCTTCCAGGCCGATCTTCTCGCTCAGGGCCTTTACCGCGGCCAGTAGTAGCTTCTTCAGGCGCTTCTTGGCGGGCATTTCCTCCCCCCAGATGATGGAGGCATCAACCAGGAGGAAGGTGATGCCTTGCTCGCCAAGGCGGGTAGCGACATCTGACCCACTGAAGTAGATCAGGAAGCTCTTGGCGGCCTCCAGAGGGTTGTCGCTGTAGTTGACATTCCACTCAGCCAGTTCCGCGAGATACTCCTGGGGCAATTGGTGACCAAGTTGGATCAGGGTGTTGTTATCGTCACCCAAGCCGGTCAGCAGGGCGGCCTGGACCTTTTGGGCAATCTTGGGGTAGTAGAGGCCGATACGTTCATAGGCCAGGGTTGACCCAGGGGGTAGGCTTTCCACTGCCAGGGGTGTATTGATGCACATGTCCGTCATGTAGGGGCAAACCGGCTCTTCGAGTTCAAAGAACTTTTTACACATCACACACCAGTACTTGCCCGATGGTGACTCCACCCCAGGGGTCATGTTCTCTTTCATTTTCGCCATCATCGCTGTTTTATCCATCAACCATACCTCCCAGATATGACAATTAGGCTTCTTTAGGACTAGCGGGGCAAACCTAACACCAGACACATTATACCCCAGGGGGTATACGAAAAGCAAGTGTTGAGATCGAAGGGTTAAGCGTCACGCAGGCTCGGCGCCCCCTTGAGCAGCAAAGGGATATGACGGGTGCAAATAGAAAGATTTCATTGAGAGTTTTACAACGGTAGGAACTCGACGCCCTGAGTAGGAAGCCCTCAGAGGACACTTCGGGAGGCGAACCAGATGCTAAAGAGCCTGTTAGAGACCATCAAGGATGAGTTTTCAGGAGACCTGGCCCTGGGTCATGTTACCGAGATCATCAGGCATCACCGCATTCAGGCCAGCCCCGGCTATCGCGAAGCCGCTAACTGTTGCAGCCAGTCCTTGAAGAAGGCTGGGGTAGAGTCTGAGATCCTCAGTTTTGCCGCGGACAACAAGCGGCAGAGCTGGTCGGACCGAAGCTTCCTGGAATGGGAGGCAACAGAGGCGGAACTAACCCTCGTGGAACCGGAGAACTACAGGATATGCAGCTATGCCCAGGAGAAGCTGAGCTTGGTCCAGCGCAGTCATCCAACGCCCATCGGTGGCGTAGACGCTGAACTGGTGGTGGTGGAGCAAGCCGACGACCCCAGGAGTTATGAAGACATTGATGTCAAGGGTAAGGTAGTCCTGGTGGACTGCAATGTCCGCGACGCCAAGAGGTTGGCAGTGGACCGCTTTGGCGCCACCGGGCTGGTCTCTGACTATATCGCCGAGTTTCCGTCGGTTCGCACCCGCTGGGATGTCCCCGATGCGGTTCAGTACGCGTCTTTTTGGTGGACTGGCGCTGACAGTGAGCTCCCTGCCTTTGGTTTCTCTCTGTCTCCCCGGCAGGGCGACAGGCTGCGACGGCTGTGGAGGAAGCGGCAGGGCGAAGTCGACCAGGCCGATGGGGCGGGCAGCGGATCCCTCAAGGTTCACGCCGAAGTCAAGTCCCGGCTCTACGAAGGTAACATTGAGGATGTTGTTGGCCTCATTCCGGGCTCTACGGAGGAAGAGGTCATTGTGGTGGCTCACCTCTGCCATCCAGCCCCGTCAGCCAATGACAACGCCTCAGGCGTGGCCGTAGCCCTGGAGGCTGCCCGGGCCCTGCAGAGGTGCATTGATGAAGGGAAGCTGGCGAAACCCAGGCGCGGCATCAGGTTCCTGCTGCCGCCTGAAATGTCTGGTACCTACGCCTACCTGGCTGCAAACGAGGACCGCATTCCCAAAACCGTTGCCGGCCTGAACCTGGACATGGTAGGGCAGGACCAGGACCTGTGCAAAAGCACCCTCCAGGTAGAATACCCCCCACTGGCCCAGCCCTCCTTCACCGGCGACCTGGCGATGCGCATCCTTGAGGACATTGCCGGGGAGGCAAAGAACCTGGCGGGGACGTCGACATACGCCCTATTCAGGTACGCGGCCACCCGTTTTTCTGGTGGAAGCGATCACTACATCCTCTCGGATCCCACCGTTGGCATCCCCGCCCCAATGGTCATCCAGTGGCCGGATCGCTTCTACCATACCAGTGAGGATACGTTGGACAAGGTGGATCCGGCCATGCTCTACCGGGTCGGCGTGCTGACGGCGGCCTACGCCTACTTCATTGCCAGCGCTGGCAGACGCGAAGCCCTCTGGTTGGCCCATGAGATGGTGGCGCGGTTTCAGGCAGAAGTTGCCGAGGAAGCCAGGGGTGCGCTCGACCGGATCTCCGGAGGCGCCGACGAGACGGATGAGGTCGACACGGCCGTCGAGGACGATGTAATGGTCAGGGAGATCGACCGGCTCGAGCGAAGACTCCAGTTCAAGCTAGAGAGGAAAAGGGCTGACATTGCTAGCCTGAAACGGCTGGTACCTGGGGCATCTGAGGATCAGGACCAGGCCTCGGTTGAAGCCCTGGTTGAAGCCCTGGGTGAGATCCAGGATGATCTTGCGTCTATTGTTGCTGCAGCTGTTAACCGTCTGAGGATGGTGGCAGAGAGGATAACTTCTGCCGGCTCAAGTCATTCGGCACACAAGAAGGATGGGCCCGCGTCACCCAACGCCAGCAGAGACGGGGACAGCCCGGATAAATGGGAGAAGGCTGCCAGGACAATGGTGGTAGATCGGGTCTATCCTGGGCCGATTCAGCCCAAGAATCTCTTTGCTGGCCAACCCGAGGCGGAGGATACCTGGGAAGCCTTCACCAAGGAACACAAGGAGTTCCGGTCCAGCCTGACTTCGGCTATCTACTGGATCGATGGAAATCGTACCCTCGTTGAAGTAGCTGATCTGACAGAGTTTGAGACGGGGCATCGCGATGTGGAGTATCTAGTCAAGTACATTGAGCTGCTGGAAAAGGCGGGTTATGTGAGGGTAGAGAGGAATAACAATGGATCAATACCAGGATCTTAAGGCTGCTGTTACAGTTCTTGCTATGATCTGGATAGCTGTCTTGAGAGTCCTTTCATGGCCTACCTGATGCCGCCTTCCCAGTCCAGAGCTTTTCCAACGAGCGCAACGCGGTCATTGCCTCCGGAGAGAAAGTGTACAGCTCCCGAACCTCGGTGGTCGGGCCGGACCGGGATGCCCGGTCATAACGGTCCCGATAGCGCCGACGGCCATGTCGGCAAGGGTATCATCCAACTGGCCAAGGAATTCAGGGGCCTGCTCAATGGCTTCTGCAAGCTGTTCAAGGGCTGACCGCATATGATCTGAGAGTCCCCCCGTCTCCAGTTCTCCAAGATACACCTGTAGGTCGATCAGGTCTGCGATGCACCACCGGGGAATAGCCTCTGGCGCCGTGACTCTGAAAGATCACAAAGGCAACATCGTCAAGCTTCTCCACCTGCTCAAGCGGCAAGTACTCAAGGCATCGGGACACGGCTTCGTCCAGGAGATCCTGCTCCATGCCAGCCAGCCTGAGCTCCTGCTCCTTCACGACCGAGGCCTTTTCCGCGACCCTTAGACAGTGTTCCAGGAATTCGCTGGAGCCCTCAGCCAATGCCTTCTGGCGTTCTGCAGCGAGTGAGGGTTTAAAGGCCAGCCGGAAGGTGTCTACAAAGCGTTCCCGTGTGTATTCCGAAGCCGTCAAGGCCAGCTAACCTGGAGTCTCAAACAGTGCGTCCCATTGCCCGTATGTTGGCTCACTGTCGGCCTGCAGACTCTCAAACACCCTCCAGAAGTGTCTTATGGCTGAGAAATCGAAACTCGCAGTCTTCAAGCGGCATTGCCCCCAATACTGTTGATACCAGTTGCCTCCTATGGTAGGATTTGCCTTAGGGAGTCGGAATCCTGCCCAGGGAGCCAGACCCCTGATGAAGTTGTAGATAGCGGCCAACTGAGAAGAGCTGGTAATCCCTCAGGAAGGTTGGGGGTAAGACGGAGAGGAATGGCGGTGACCGAGAGGGGGTACCCCTGTGGGAAGAATTGGTGACCTGGAAACGCTGGTAATGATGATCATTAACTTCATCATCCTGATCGGAATTCCAGGTGCGCTTATTTATGTACTGTATCGGCTGATGCGCGGACAACGTGAGATACTGGAGACAATCAAGGATCTCGACAGCAGGTTCCCGCGCTAAGATTGAGTTAAGGCTTGTTGGTGATTATCTCCGTTTGAACCATCCAGGTATCGGAAAAGGTGAAGCTCTTTCCGTCCCTGAGCTCTCCAGATGCGGTAATCGCTACGTCCCCTCTTTGGGTTCCCTGAACCCATCCCAGGATCTGAACGAGGAGGAGCTGTCCTAACAGCACTCCAAGAAGCAGTAACAGGCCTATCGATGTTGCCCGTCTACAATCCACTACGATGTCTCCCTGGGTCAGGAGGACATAGGCGGTCCAGGCCGCTACGCGGTTAACGCCAGACGTGCCTCCACGAAAGCCCGGTTATCATTATCTAGGTGGTAGGATCGAGTACGAGCTTGACAAGGGCGTCACGCCGCGCGCTTTGGACAGCGGCCTTAAGCTCGGTTCCTCGTTTCGGGTAGACTAAACCCCCTCAACCGACTCTCCCGTGTTGCTTCGGTACCACATTCCTATCAATCGGGTATACCCCTACCTATCGTTAGGTTACGCATTCCAGTTAACTGCGTATACTGCAGTACACTGTGATAGAAGGGAGGGATTGTGTAATGGGCTCAAACTTCATTAAACCAGCGGGTGTAGGAGGAAGCATTGACGTCGAGTATATCAAACCTTCGGTCACCTTTGTCCCCCGCAGAAAGAGAGACCGCAAGAAGAAGAAGAAGGTCCTGGTGTTCCCGATCAAATTCGTCTGCGGGAAGGTCTCCGACCGAGGCCCACTGGTTCCAGGTAAGTATAAGACCGCCATCAATATCATCAATGTCTCCGACAAAAAGGTCTGGTTCAAAAAGAAAGTGGTCTTTACTTTCCCCAAGGACGATCTCAGCAGTCGCCTGGACACCGATTGGGTGTGCTTGAGGCCTAATGAGGCCATTGAGATTGACTGCAAGGACCTGTTCAAGAAATTCGACTGCCAGTGGTCTCGGAAGAAGGGCTTCATCAAGGGGTTCTTGGTTCTCGAGACGGTCTCAAAGAGCCTGAGGGTGGCAGCGGTCTACACCGCTCTCTTTAAGAAGGCACGCAACGCCTTTGACATGGAGTAGTGTGAGGAATGCAGAGGCGGAACCTACCAGGGGCGGCGGGTTCCGCTTCTGATTCTTGCGTAGCTCATTCCGCAGACGGCAGGCTTCGCCTCTGATTGCTCACTCTCGCTGTGAGTTCAGAGTAACGGGCCACATGGGGCTGACCTAGCATACACTGTAGGGAGCAAGGCATTTAAACGGAGAGTTGCCAAGGAGGTACCAAGATGAGTATGCCGGTTCACACCGATGATTTAGCAATCTTGAGTCTTGTCGAGTCGAGTCATGATTGGCATTTGCGATACATTCTGGAGGCAGCATCAAGGGAAGGTTTGTACGCGGTTGTCTATAATCCACAAGACCTCGTCATCCTGACCTCCGCGGGCAGACCCCCGATGATAGTACACCGGGCGGGATATGAGATCAGACCTGGCGCCATTCTCAATCGGGCCTTGAACAGTTCCTCAGAAGAGCTGCTGTGCGCAGCAGAAATCATGGGGATCCCCACGGTAAATCGGGCGATTCCCTGTCGGCTAGCAACAAACAAGCTCATCAGTTCTCTCCTGTTCTCGGCCAGTGGGCTTAAGGTGCCAACCACTGCCTTCTCTCGAGCTTACGAGGCTAATGCCCGGGATTTATCAACTCTTCTAGGCAAGATGGTTGGTCTGCCCGCAGTTACGAAGCCGCTGACTGGGTCACTCGGACGCATGGTCCAGCGCCAGGACGATGCCAATTCCCTGACCAACTACATCTCACGTCGCCAGAGAAGCCAGTACCCTCTTCACGTCCAGGAGTACCTTGAACACCATGGTAGGGACATCAGGGTGACAGTTATAGGCAGTCGGGTTGCTGGGGTCATTGAGCGGGTTGCTCCGCCGGGAACCTTTGTTACCAACATGGCCCGGGGAGCCAAGGCCAGGGCCCTCCCCATCACTCCCGAGATTGAGAAGGTGTCCATAGCCGCGGCCCAAGCGGTGGATCTAGATTTGGCAGGCGTTGACCTGATCCAGAATGAAGCCGGTTACTCAGTACTTGAGGCCAACGCCTGCCCCAATTTCGATAATACAGTGCGGGTAGCTGGTTTCAACATTGGGGGCATCCTGATAAACTACCTCAAGGCCGCAATTGAGGGTAGATCCTGAGTAGGTAGTCTATGACTTCGTCCGCCGTCTCACGGCCAAGGCCCTGATTGTCATTAATCTCGATCACCAGGTAACCCTCGGGCCCTTCCATTATATCGATCCCGGCGTAATCCAGCCTGCAGGCCGCCGCAGCACGTACGGCCAAATTGAACAACTCCTCGTCCCCTTCGATTATTTCCCAACTGCCCCCGCGGGCGGCATTGGTGATGAACTCTCCAGGTGGCGCCGTAAGTCTGCCCGCTCGGGTAGCTCTGCCATCGACCACATTGACCCTGATGTGTGACTGCCTCGTACCAGGGCTGTCGACGTAGCTCTGGAGGTAGGTGTACTGCCTCATCTGGGGAGAGACGGCCCTGACTTTCTGTACCTCGGCCAGGCTCTGAATCTTGAAGACATACTTGCCCATGTCGCGATTGGGAGCTTTCAGTACCCATGTGTCCTGATGCTGAAAGCAGTGGGATAGGTGATCAGGTGATGCGTAGGTGAAGTAGGTCTTAGGTTGGGGTATTCGGTGTGTGCTAAAGACGGCTGTCTGAAGCGCCTTGTTCATGGCCAAGCGCCAGGCGTGAGGCGAATTGACCACTGGTACCCCTAGAGAAGAGATGATGTCTAGAAGCGGAAGCCAACGCCCTGTGTTGAGCCTCTGCCAGACGCAGTCAAGGTCTAGGGGCCTGCCGACCGGGTCCCGCAGGGGATGAGGGTCCGAATAGTCAATGATAATGTCTCTTGGAGTGAGAAGGGCATAGGAGACCCTCCTTTTGTCTAGCTGTTCTAGAATGAGCTGGTTGTACTTAGACTTCGTACTGCTTGGGGTCATGAACAGACCCAACACGGGTAATCCCTCCTTGCGAGTAGCCACGTCGGCGCACAGGAAGCCTGGTGTTAAGAGCGCATCCCGACTGGAACTCAAGGGCACTGTCACCATGGTTGAACAGGCAGTCCTCGCCAATCGGCCACTGAAGCGAGTGGTCGCTGTCGTTTGCCTTTGAGCGGTGAGGGCTAGCCTGATGTGGAAGATGGCCGCTCTCCACAGGGTGGACGGCAGGGCGCAGGTCAGATCCGTTAAAAGAGACCTTCACCAGAACCGCCACGACAACTGACCTTCCCGATTCGACTTCAAAGCCCTGGTATTCTATGGAGGTGTCCAGTTTGGCTTGCTGGTCTGCATGTGCCTCCAGATCGTCAATAAAGCCGGCGAAAGGCTGCTTGAAAGAGGCGAAGTACACGGGTTGAGTACCTTCAGGTAAGTCGGCCACATACTCAAAATCAATCTGGACGCAACCCATGAAGACGGCCTTCTTTTCCAAGAAGTCCACCTTGGAGATGATTGGCTGAGTGCCAAAACGCAAGATTTGCTCGCAGGCTGGTTTGTTCTTCGGCAGGGTTAGCATTTCGCTCACGGTGATTCGTGTACAGCGCCTTTGTTTCCCGGGGTCGCTGATGACCCCTGCCCCCTGCTTGTCTTTGTGTCCCATCTGTGCTCCCCCCTTGGACATTCACTCTAGTTGGGAATTATCTCTCTCATAACCAGACTATTCACACCGGACCGTGAGGTGATTCTAACAAAGAGCCGGGATCGAGTGCCCCCTAAGGCCTCGCGCTTTCCTAGCCAACCCATCCCTCTGAAACCTTCTGTCTCCTTGAAGGGTAAATACTGGATAGGTGGTATGCACTTGCTGAGCAAACGTCCTATCCTGTCCGGAGGAGGGGTCACATGCGGCCAGTGAGGAGATGGTCAGCGGCGGTTGCCATAGTCATTACCCTAGTACTAATCGCTGCCATTGGTCTGCACTACGGTGGAGTTGACCTTGAGCCACTGCTAGTGTCCACGGGCTTTCGCAAGCCCCACCGCACTGATTTGAGCCATGACTTTGACTTCAATCACTTCCACTATGATGTGAGGGTTGAGCCACAGAGCAACCGCTTGGCCTGTGACGGTACTCTTAGCCTTACGGCAAAGATAGACAACGCCAGGGTCCTGTATTTGTTGCCCATGCACTTCGACCGGGATTACATCTCCTGCGATCTCACAGACCTATCTCCCAGTGCTAGTGTGGAAATGATTGACGTGCGCCCATATCTTTCATATTGCGGCCATGGCATCCTGGTGTGGAGGATAGAGCTTGACGAGGGGCTCCCCCAGGGGGAAGAGGTGGCCCTGACCTTCAAGGTGACCGAGACCGTGACAAACAGGTACCCGGGGAAACGGTTGTGGTACGGCATCGTGCCGCGCGGCGTCTATAGAGTGGAATGGTTTCCCTGGGTACCGGGGGAGATGGATTGGTGGGGGAACTGGCCCTATTCCTCCAGGGTTACGGCTACCATTGAGGTCCCCGAGGATTTTGTCCTGGTGCACGCCGAGAGGTACATGGAATACGAGCCCATGGACAGGCCGGGCGTGTACGAGGTGACCGCAGTTCGTCACATGTGGGGCAATCAGTTATATGCTGGGCCCTATGTTTCCAGGACCTTCGAGTTCCCTGTCCCTAACCGTTCTGACACGCTGAAGATCCATGCCTACGCCTTCTCCGAGGAGTCGTTAAAGGAATACGGTCGGTGGGCCGGTCAGGCCCTAGCTTTCTACCAGAGGGCTTTTGGGATGCCCCGTTGGTTTCGATATCACCCGCAGCGGAACTCAATTGTGATGCTGGAGATCCCCAAGGAACACGGCGGGGGGTTCTCCCACGAAGGCCTGGTAGGTATACGTGAGGGAGTAGAGGGGCCCGGGCTAAGCCGCGGCCGGGAGGGCCTCATGTACCATGAGCTAGGGCACCAGTGGTCTGTGGTGATGAATATCAACGGACCTTGGCGGCTCAACTATGAATCCCTTACCATGTATAAGGAGTTTCTGGTGTTCGCTGGCGTCTATGGACAGGAAAGAGCGCTGCATAATCTGAACGAGCTCAAGGACCGGTATCTGCAGGCAGCGGCTGAATACAAGGTTCCCGCCATAGCTCAAGTCAGCGAAGATAGGGATGACCCGGTGACCACACCGGTAGCCTACTACAAAGGGTGCTGGCTGTGGCACAGCCTGCGGTTCATGCTGGGCGATGACGATTTCTTTGACCTTCTCCGACAACTCTACGAAATCAGACGCTCCCTTACCCACGAGGAATTCCAGCAGATGATCGTGGAACGAAGCAGTGAAGAGGTAGCCCTATTTGTCGACCAGTACCTGCAAAGCGAAGGCCTACCAAAACTGGCCTACACAGATCTTTCTAGCAACCCCGAAGAAGACTCCCTCACAAACCACACCTTCAGGACCAGGTTCAGCCTGCTATCCTTGGGTGATGTTCACCCTCCCCGAATCGAAGTAGAGTTAACCGGAGAAGAGGGGCAGTCGCTACGAAAGCGGTTCGACATTGGCCAGGGTCGAACCGAAGTGACGCTGGTCACCGATTTTCGCGTGGTCGCCATCACGCTTGACCCGGACCAGTGGCTGCTGGCGACGGCACCTGCTGAGTCTGAGATAGCCGCCTTCCTGAGGTGGGAGCCCATCGTCAGGGTAATGAACCAGATCCTCGCTGGGATACTACTGCCGGCCTTTCTCCTTGGCCTACTCCTCTTGCTGGTGGGTAACGCCGTACAGTGGCAGTGGTTTGAGCTTCGAGGGATACTATCTCTTGAGCATTTCCGGCGGATACCCCTGGCCACCAAGCTTAACATCCTGATACCCCTGGCCTTTGTGCCCATCACCGGAGGGCTGATGCTGATTCCAGGGGTTTGGGGTGGACGCCTCGCCGTCCTGTCCCTGGTAGCCCTGGGACTGTCGATAGCGGCGGGGTCCTTCTATGCCCACAGGCGTTACTCCGAGGCCCTGGTTAACGTGGCCCGTGAGACTGGCGCAGAGGTCCTGGTCAGCCCGATGCAGGAGAAGGACAGTCCTGTTTGCATCAAATTGAAGAGGTGGCTCCAGTCAGACCTTTATCTGTGGAAGGTGGGTGGAAGGTTCCCCTTTGTTGTGGGAACCCAGGACGGCTTCATCTTCACAGTCCGAGCGCCCTATGCCGTCAGGTTTGAGGGCTGGAAGAGGGACACTACCCGGATTGCCATCTACCACCGGGCCTCTCTCGGCGGCTTTACCATCTACAGCCGGGATCGAGTGCCCCCTAAGGCCTCGCGCTTGGTACCGGTGGGGAACAGGGAGTTTGACAGCCGGTTTATAATTGTGTCAAGGCGGCTGGAGGAGGTTAAGAACGTGATGACCGAGGCGGCCCAGGCGGCCGTCAAGGACCTGGATGGTACAGGTGTGGCCGGTATCGAGGTAACCAGGTGGGGCGTTTTCTACCACCTGGAGGGCAAGGTAACAGACCCAGAGCAAGTCCTATCAGCCCTTCCATTCCTACTCAAGCTAGCCAGGGAACTGGCTGCTGCCTTTGCCAGGAAACAGAAGGAGGGCTAGTCATCACATGAAATCAGGAGGTTAGAATGAACCGACCGCGATCAGAGGCCCCATACGACAACATTCATCTGGCGGAGATCTACGACCAGAATGAGACCTATACCCATGATGTGGAGTTCATCCTTGATATCATCAACTCCGTGCCCACCGTGCCACCGCCCCGCATCCTGGAGCCCTTCTGCGGCACTGGTCGTATCCTCCTTCCCCTGGCCAGGGCGGGATACGAGATTACCGGCATTGACAGTGCCGGGAGTATGCTGGATTTGCTGAGGGAGAAGCTGGCTGCTCTGGATCCATCTATCCAGGGATTGGTCACCCTCCTCAGGGCCAATGTTCTGACAGCTCAATGGCCAACCGGGTTCGACCTGGTGATCCTCGGGGGTAACTGCATGTATGAGCTCGCCACCCCGCAAGAGCAGAGGGGCGTCATGGAGAAGGCCTATCAGTCACTCAACCCTGGGGGAATCGTCTTCGTCGATAATGACAACATGGAGGGCTCCCTTGATGAGTCGTGGTGCAATACCGGTGTGGAGACCAAATCCTTTCCCTCGGGGGTATGCCCCCACGGGATCAGGCTGCAGGGCTACACCAAGCCCGTCTGGGTTGACCGCCAACAGCGCCTGTGGCGAGCCGAACGAAGGCTCGAGCTGCGGCATCCTGACGGGAAGACCGAAGAAGCCGCGTGGGTTCAGCAGAAACACCCGATTTCCGCTGATGAGGTCAGAAGCTGGCTCAAGGAGGCCGGTTTCAGGATCAAGGGGGTCTATGCTGGAACCAACGCCAGGGCTGAGTTCGCCAGTGGAGACAGGAGGGCAACCTTTGTAGCCAAGAGGGTCTAGCAGTTCCGTGACGAACTTGGCTAATAGACTAACAACAGTTTGCAACTGGGAGGTCTGTGACATGGAGACTCGTATGGCTCGAGCAGTTTCGGATGCCGTTGTAAACAGTAGGCACCCTCGTCTGGATTTTCGGACCGAAGAGGCCAGGGAAGCCACAAAATGGTTGAGCAAAGTCAAGGGTTACATCCCCCAGGGGGCAAAACTACTGGACATTGGCTGCAGTTCAGGTAAGCACACCTTTGCTGCTGAGGAGCTTGGCGCAGTGGCCACCGGGATAGACTGCTCACCCGAGGCCATCAAGCTGGCCAGAGAGATAGCTCAGGATATTGACAGCGGGGCCCAGTTTGTGATGGGGGACTTCACCAGCCTGCCCTTTGATGCCGACACCTTTGACGTTGCTCTCTTCTCCTTGAACATCGTGGAGTGTACCTATGAGGAGATGATGTTGCTGGCCCAGGGCTTGCAGGTTATCTTGCGCGATAACGGTATGCTCTTACTGACCATGTATGACGATCTCCATGACCTCCTTTCCGGCCGTCGACAGCCACCGGGGGACTACCACCTCCCAAGTGGGAAGAGACTGGGGAACGTAACCGTTCCCGTGGACGGAAAGGAATCCAAGACCTTCGAATACCATACCTGCTTCTGGACTGTGGCCTTTGCGATTCACGTTATCGGTCAGCATTTCAGCTTTGACCATCTGGAGGAGATCAAGGAGGGGCACTACCTCCTGGTATTCCGTAAGGAGAGCGGGTAGGCCCCTTTCTGCTACATGGACACCCTACAGCAGGTGGATATTCGCCTTGGTGCAGGCCTGGACCATCTCGTTAGGCCATACCCCCACCTGGACCTCACCGATATGGGCCTTCTTGAGAAAGAACATGCATATCCGCGACTGCCCGATTCCGCCACCAATGGTCTGGGGTAGTTCACCGCCCAGCAGCATCCTGTGGAAAGGCAGGCTCTCACGGTCAGGGCACCCGGCGATCTCAAGCTGCTCCTTGAGGGTGGCAGCGTCAACCCTTATTCCCATCGACGACATCTCAAAGGCCTGTCCAAGCAGGGGATACCAGAAGAGGATGTCCCCATTGAGGCGCCAGTCATCATAGTCTGGGGCCCTACCATCATGCTTCACACCTGACTTGAGCTGATGACCGATCTGCATCACAAAGACAGCGCCCTTCTCCTCTGTAATGGCGTCCTCTCGCTGCGCAGGCGTAAGATGAGGGTAGATGTCCTCCAGTTCCTGGCTGGTTACGAAGCTAATCTCCGCAGGCAGGGTTCTCTCGATGAAGGGGTAACGGCTGTGAACATACCCTTCTACCTCTCTGAACACCTGGTAGATCCTCCTGACATGGCTCTTCAGGGTCTCAGGGGTCCTGTCCCCGTTCTTGAGGACCCTTTCCCAGTCCCATTGATCAACATAGACGGAGTGCAGGTTGTCCAGGGCTTCATCAGGGCGAAGGGCGTTCATGTCGGTGTAGAGCCCTGTATCCTGAGGGAAACCGTATCTGCCTAGCGCCAGTCTCTTCCACTTCGCCAGCGACTGAACGATCTCCATCGGGCGGCCAGGCATTGCAGCCACCGGGAAGGCTACCGGGCGCTCCACGCCGTTGAGGTCATCGTTGATGCCGGTGCCTGCCTGGACCAGGATCGGCGCCGATACCCTGGTCAGGTTCAGTAGTTCCGCCAACCCTTTTTCGAAGGTGTCCTTGATCTCTTTGATGGCCTGCTGGGTGTCGATTACGTCCAGTAGAGGTTGGTAACTCGGCGGTAGTTTCAAAGACGAATGCTTCATCACCGTAACTCTCTCCTTTCCAAAATAAAAACAGCCCCTCGTCCTTTTGGGGACGAAGGGCTTCTCCGCGGTACCACCCACATTAGCTCAATGCTCACTCAACCAGTACTGAGGTCATAGCACAATACTGTCCAGGCGATAACGGTCTGGCTCCGGTCAGGCCTACTCTCCGGTAGCCCGGGTTTCGGGTAACGGCTCAGAGAGGTTCTTCAGTACGGGCTTCGCGCTGGCCTCTCACCACTGCCAGCTCGCTGTGCCGGCTATCCCGCACCTACTCTTCTCATCATTGCCTTTATCAGCTTTTTTAGTTTATTGAGTATTACACTATTACATCAAGGGGACCGAAGTCAAGGGCCCTATGATATGCTAAGCATGGGTTGGGACCAAGGGAGGATGAGTTGTATGGCGGAGATATTTGATTTGACCCACCGGCTGAGAGACAATATGCCTGCCTATCCTGGTGACAACGAGACGCGGGTGTTCCAATCCAAGCATCTGGATGAGGATGGCTACAACAACTACTACCTGAAGATCGGCATGCACTCTGGGACCCACATCGATACCCCTATGCACCTGACCAGGGGATCTCGATATATCTCGGATTATCCCCTTGATAGGTTTGTGGGCGAAGGGTGTGTTATCGATGTACGAGGCAGAGAGTTCATCACCATGGAGAAGGAGTATCACGCCGAAATCCAGCGTGGCGCCATTGTCCTGTTCTGCACCGGCCATTCCCGCCTATTCGGCACAGAGGAGTACTTCAAGTCCTACCCTGTTCTTGAACCAGAGCTAGCCGACTTTCTCATCAGCAGGGGTGTAAAGATGGTGGGTCTGGACTCGCCCTCACCGGATCGCTACCCCTTTACAGTTCACAAGAAGCTACTGGGCAGCGACATACTGATAGCCGAGAACTTGACCAATCTGCAGAGGCTCCTGTCTGCTGGAAGGTTTGAGGTACTGGCACTGCCCCTCAACATCGAGGCGGATTCGTCCATCGCAAGGGTAGCCGCTAGACTGCTGGATTGAGGGATGGGCCCTCAGCTGCCATATCCTAATCCTCGCCATTCCTGATGACGTTGTTGAAGCCTGCGGTGAAGGCAGGTGAATTCCGTGTATATGGCAAAGATTACAGGCGAAGGCTGGGCCCCGGGGGGACAGGTGAGAAAAGAAGGATCGTTCAAGGAGGAAACATGGCACGAGAAGAGATCGGCAACCTCGGTTCTTTTGTCTGGTCCATTGCGGAGATCCTGCGCGGTGACTTCAAGCAATCGGAGTATGGCAAGGTAGTACTGCCCTTCGTTGTACTCAGACGTCTGGACTGTATACTGGAAGAGACCAAGGCTGACGTCCTGAAGGCAAAGGAGGGACTCCCCGAGGGGGTAGACGAGCAGACCCGTGATATGATCCTCTTTGAGGCGGCCGGGGACAACATCCGAGTCTACAATACCAGTGGTTTAACCTTCGAAAGCCTGCACGGTCAGGATCCGGGTCAGTTGCATGACAACCTGATTAAGTATATCCGCCTGTTCTCGCCCAACATCCGTGACATCTTCCTGGACAAGTTCCTGTTTATCGACCAGCTCAAACGCCTTGAGGATCGAGGTCTTCTCTGGCAAGTGTTCGACCGATTCTGCCAGATTGATCTGCACCCCGAACACGTATCGAACATTGAGATGGGCTACCTGTTTGAAGAACTGATCCGTCGCTTCTCAGAGATCTCCAACGAAACCGCCGGGGAGCACTTTACCCCCCGTGAGGTAATCCAACTGATCGTTGATCTCCTTATTGCTAGCGACGACATGAAACTGAGTGGTAGGGGTATCATCCGCCAGGTTTACGACCCGGCCTGTGGGACCGGTGGCATGCTGGCGTTAGCTGAAAAGACACTGAGGGGCTTTAACCCGGCCATCCGCGTGGAGCTCTTTGGGCAGGAGATCAATGCCGAATCCTTCGGAATCTGCAAGTCAGATATGCTGGTATCCGGCCATAACCCAGAACGGATTGCCTACGGCAATTCCCTGACGGAAGACGCCCACAAGGGCAGAGGTTTTCACTATATGCTCTCCAATCCCCCCTACGGGGTCAACTGGAAGAAGTACCAGGACCCGATCAAGGATGAGGCCGCTACCCTGGGTTTTGATGGCCGCTTCGGGGCCGGTACACCTCGCGTCTCCGACGGCCAGCTACTGTTTTTGCAGCATATGATTTCAAAGATGCGCGACGACGAAGCGGGCTCGCGTATCGGTATCGTCATGAACGGTTCCCCGCTGTTCACCGGCGGGGCAGGCTCCGGCGAGAGTGAGATTCGCCGCTGGATGCTGGAGAATGATTGGGTTGAGGCCATCGTCGCCCTGCCCACCGACCTCTTTTACAACACCGGCATCCAGACCTATGTGTGGCTCTTGACCAACCGTAAGTCAAAGGCGCGGCAGGGCAAGGTACAGCTCATCGACGCCTCTGGCGAGCGCTTCTGGCAGCCCTTGCGCAAGTCCCTCGGTTCCAAACGGCGAGAAATTCCCAAAGAAGCTCGCGAAGAGATCGTGCGCATCTACCAGCAGATGCTAAACGGTGAAGGCTCTGAAGACTGGAGCGAGTACTCGAAGGTCTTTGATATGACCGACTTTGGCTACCGCGAGATCCGGGTGGAACGCCCCTTGCGCCTAAACTTCCAGGTCAGCGAAGGCCGGCTCGAGATCCTGAAGGCCGAGCGGGCCTTCCAGAAGCTTGATGCTGGCGAGCAGGCGGCCCTTCTCGCCGCCCTCACGACAAATCTGCCGGACACGTTTTTCACTAACCGTGACGCCTTCGAAAAAGCCCTGGACGAGGCCCTGAAGGCGGCAGTACTGACGCTCAAGGCACCGGTTAAGAAGGCTATCCTCTCCGCCCTCTCAGAGCGTGGTGAAGAAGCTGATATCTGCAACGGCAAGAGGGGTAACCCCGAACCCGATACCGATCTACGTGACCACGAACTGGTACCGCTTAAGGAGGACTGGCGCGACTACTTCGCCCGCGAAGTGATGCCCTTCGTCCCCGATGCCTGGGTGGATGAAAGCCACCGGGACGCCCGCGACGGCGAAGTAGGCCGCGTCGGCTACGAGATCAACTTTAACCGCTACTTCTACAAGTACGTCCCGCCCCGCCCCCTGGAGCAGATCGATGCCGAACTGAAGCAGCTTGAAGCGGAGATTGCTGAGCTGATGCGGGAGGTGGTGGGTTGAGGTTCACAGGATTGTACGGGCCTTCTCGGTTAAAGTTTCATTATGAAATCGTCTTGGGAAAGATGCTTCAGCCTAAGGCGAAAACCCCTGTTGATCGAGAACTCCCCTATCTCAGGGCGGCTAATATACTGGATGGCAGGATAGATGCGGATGACCTCAAGACTATGTGGTTTGCCCCTTCCGAAATCGCCAAATATGATGTGAAGCCCGGCGATCTTTTTATTCTTGAGGGCGGGGATGTCGGTCGCGGTGCTATTTGGGATTCTGCAATAGCTAACGTTGGCTTTCAAAACTCCGTCCACCGCATCCGGCCTCTCCCTGGAAATAGCAACCGCTTCGCATTATACTGGTTCAATCACCTCAAATCAGTCGGTTACTTCGATCTCATTTCCTCAAAAGCCACTCTAGCACACTTCACGGGTGAGAAAGCCAAAGAAACCCCATTTCCTGAGGTTGACCTCCCCACCCAAAAGCGCATCGCCGAATTTCTCGACCGAGAGACCGCGCGCATTAATCAGTTGATCGAGAACCGCAAAGCCTTCCTCGACCTAATTTCTGAGAAAAGAACGGCACTGACGATCCAGGCGATGGATGGCACAATCCTAGGAGCAGGTCATGATGGAGAAGAAGGTTGGTTTGGACACCTGCCCAGAGACTGGCCTGTTTGGCGGGCGAAATTCTTGTTTCGCGAAGGTCAGGAATGCAGCGCCACTGGCGAAGAAGAGCTCCTGACTGTCTCCCATATCACTGGAGTAACGCCTCGATCGGACAAGGACGTAAACATGTTTCTCGCAGATACAATGGAAGGGTACAAACTTGTCTCTCGAGGCGATGTGGTCGTGAATACGATGTGGGCATGGATGGGAGCCATGGGAGTGAGCCCTGTTAGCGGCCTCATTAGCCCATCCTACGGCGTCTATACGCCAACAGTCGATGCATTTGAGCCGAATTATCTCGACCTCATACTACGCTCTCTCCCCTTTATCGCCGAGGTAAACCGGCGATCTAAAGGTGTCTGGTCGTCTCGCCTACGGCTCTATCCCGATGCTTTTTTGGATATCCGGCTTCCGGTTCCAGCAATAGAAGTGCAACAAGAGAGTCTCAATGCTTTGCAGACAATGATACACAGAGAGGAACAACTAGCTGATCTAAGTCGCCAATCTCTTGACTGCCTTCGCGAATTCCGCTCCGCCCTCATAACCGCTGCCGTGACTGGCCATATTGACGTTGAGACTTGGGGCAGGCGGGGTGACACTGATCGCCGCCTAGATGTCATTGAGGAGGAGCTGAGCGTATGACTATATGCCGGATCGACCGTGCCCACTGGATAGGGGGAATATTGTGAAGGCAACTGAAGCCAGACTATACGAATTCTCAAGAAATCGCCCGTTGATGGCGGAACAGACAACCCAGTCACCGGAGACACGCAAGGAGAGTCTCCATCAAGAAGTAGACCTACGCCAACATGAGAAGTCGTTTGTCGAATGCAATCGGAATATGGTGACAAAGTCACGCCAAGACAGGAAGGAACTTGAGTAATTTGTCGAGAAAAGGTATCCCATCCAAGTCTTATGCTGATCCGCATGATATGATACCCGGGGTTTAGGAGACTGTGAAGACGTAACGCCCTGGAAACCAGTCGTTTGTGTTAGGTCTCTGCCTAGTGTGTAGGCGCGTTGCTCACAGCACGAGGTCGAGGGCAAAAGGGTACCAATCGGGCGAACTCTTCAACGTTTGGAGTTTGCATCCGCCGAACCCTGCGCGGAAGACTGGCGAATTACCATCTAGATGCCGAAAGACTGTACGGATCTCGGGCAGCTTCGAGTAGGGGGTAATTGGCGGCCATGACGCGAAGTCAAAGAGAAGGGAAACCGAAGGATGATGGCCCGCCAGCGTCACCACTATAGCTGCATTCAGCCGACGTGCCTTGCACATGTCTGATGCTTAATGTTATCCTGGAAATCGGGTCGATCTAAAGGATGTTGAATAATGACCGAAAGAAGTTTTTTTGAGGAGCAAAGCGAACAGTCTCTGGTTAAATCAACCATTGTAGCGAAGTACTTTGATGTTTGGGCGAAGGTTATCATCGGTACTCAGAAACGTTACCCTGATCACTCACAAAAAATCGCTTATATTGATCTATTTGCTGGTCCTGGGCGTTTTAAAGATGGTACCCAGTCAACACCAGTGAGAATATTGACCAATGCCATAGAAAAACCAGATTTGAGGGAACGGTTGGTTGCCATATTTAATGATAAAGATGAAGCGTTTTCGAAAGACCTGCAAACAACGATTTCACAAATTCCCGGAATTGAAACGTTGAAATATAGACCAATAATCAATAATCAAGAAGTCGGTGAACAGATCGTCAAAATGTTTGAAACTATGAATCTTGTTCCTACCTTATTTTTCGTTGATCCATGGGGTTACAAAGGTCTTTCTCTTCGGTTGGTAAATTCTGTATTGAAGGATTGGGGATCTGATGCTATTTTCTTTTTTAATTACAATCGCATAAATATGGGACTTAATAACAAAGCAGTACAGGAACACATGCAAGCTCTATTTGGGAAAGAGCGGGCAATAGCGTTGAGCGGTAGGTTGAATATGAAAAACCCAGACGAGAGAGAGTTGCTCATTGTTGAGGAGCTTAGTCAGGCACTAAAAGCGTACGGTTCAAGATACGTTTTGCCGTTTAGGTTTAAAAATGAAGGGAAAAGAACTAGCCATCATCTCATTTTTGTGAGCAAGCATTTTCGTGGATATGAAATCATGAAAGACATTATGGCGCGCGAAAGTACAGGTGACATGGAAGGCGTCCCGTCATTCGAATATAACCCAGCGGACTTTTTGCCAAAGCAAGCACTTCTGTTTCAACTTTATCGTCCGCTTGCCAATTTAAGACAAGATCTGCTGGATGCATTTAGGGGGTCTAGACTTACCATGCGGGAGATATACATAAAGCACAATGTGGACACGCCCTATATAAAAAAGAACTACAAAGACGTCTTGCGCAAACTTTACGATGACGGCTGTATTGAGGCAGTTTCTCCAAATGGAAAACCACCTCGTAAAGGTACATTTGGTGACAGCACTATGGTAACTTTCCCAGAGTAGGTGACAAAATGGCCACAAGCAAAATAGAATGGACTGAATCCAGTTGGAATCCCGTTACTGGGTGTACAAAAATCAGTTCTGGTTGTAGAAACTGTTATGCCGAGCGCATGGCAAAAAGACTGCAAATGATGGGGCAACCCAATTACGCTAATGGTTTTCAAGTTACTCTTCATGAACACGTTCTTGAATATCCTTTGCGCTGGAAAAGGCCACAGACCATATTTGTAAACTCCATGAGCGACCTATTCCATGAACAAATTCCGGATTCTTTCATTCTTAGGGTTTTTGATATTATGAAACAAGCCTACTGGCATCAATATCAAATTCTCACTAAGCGGTCTGCTCGTTTGAGAGAATTAGCCCCCAAGCTAGATTGGCCCCAAAATGTCTGGATGGGCGTGAGTGTAGAGAATGAAGAGGCAAAATTTCGAATTGATGATCTGAGGTGGGTACCCAGTTCAATTAGGTTCTTATCATTGGAACCATTGCTTGGGCCGCTTCCCTCTCTTGAATTGGGCGGTATTGATTGGGTGATTGTTGGGGGTGAATCAGGCCCAGGGGCTAGGTTAATGAAGAATGAATGGGTAATGCAAATCAAAGGACAATGTATTGAACAAAAGGTGCCGTTCTTTTTCAAACAATGGGGGGGAATCAATAAAAAGAAGTCCGGGAGGCTTTTGGAAGGCAAGACATGGGATGAGATGCCTGTGAAAGTCAATGAGCGCCAAGAGAAGAATGAGCATGACAAATCCTTCACCTAACCGATATTCCGCTGACGCCCGATAGTAGCTGGTGAGCTTCATCGTTAGGGCTAAGAATTCTGTACACCGTCGAAGGAGCCATGGATACATGCTCGAACCCAAGTTCGTTACGGCATGGCATGAATTTGATACAATAGAGATAACGTTATTTGCCATAGTAGAAACGCGAAAGGGAGCAGTCAGGTGAGCAGTGAATTCACGGCGGTTCGTTGAAAAGGATGGAGAGTGGTTTATTGCTTACACATTGGAGATCCCAGGTGTCAATTGTCAAGGGAAATCCAAGCAGAAAGCCTTGGAGAGTCCTGCTGAGGCCATAAAGCTGATATTGGAAAATCGGCGTGAAGAAGGTCTTCGAGGAATTTCGCCTAATGCTATAATTGAACGGATCAGCGTTACTTGAGGCACGGGGCTTTGCTTCGGCATTTGCGCATACACGGTTGCATCCTGATACTGTCCCGATAAGGAGTGCCCATGAACCGTCACTATTCCGCCAGTAACGCCCACCGTGAGGTCGTCCTTGAAGACCACCTGGCGGCCCAGCTTGTGGCCCAGCTGGGCTATCTGGAACGCGGACCGGAGGACTACGACCGCGCCAGCGCTCTGGATCGGGAGCTGGTGGTGCGTTTCGTGCGTGAGACGCAGGCCGAGGAGTGGGCGAAGCTCAAAGCCCATTATGCCACTTCTGCGGAGGCCGAGTTCTTCACCCAGCTGGAGAAGGCGCTGAAGCAGCGGGGCACCCTGGGTGTGCTGAGAAGTGGGCTCAAGCTGGTTCCGGGCATCCGGTTTACGCTGTGTGCTTTCGGGCCCGCCTCCAACCTCAATCCTGAGCTGATGCGGCTCCATGAGGCTAATCTGCTCTCGGTAATGCGCCAGGTGCGTTACAGCTTCAAGAATGAGAACTCCATCGACGTGGTGCTCTTCGTAAACGGCATTCCCGTGGCCACCATGGAGCTAAAAAACCGCCTCACCGGTACCACCTTCAAACACGCCGAGAGGCAGTACCGCCGGGAGCGCTCTCCCGCCGGTGAACCACTGCTGACCTTCAATCGCGGCGCCCTGGTGCACTTCGCCCTGGATGAGGACAACGTTTCCATGACTACGCGGCTCATGAATGGCCCGACGCGATTTCTGCCATTCAACCGGGGCTGTGACGGCGGCGCGGGCAACCCCGATATTGAAGATGACTTCCGGGTCGCATATCTCTACACAGACCAACCGGAGGGGAAAGCGGTCTTCTCCCGTGAGGTACTACTCGACATCATTGGTCGCTTCGTTCACCTGGAGACCGCTGAGGATGGCAAGGCTGCCATGATCTTTCCCCGCTTCCAGCAGCTCGATGCGGTGCGCAAGCTTATGCAGCATGCCCGCGCCCACGGGCCAGGCCGCAATTACCTTATTCAGCACTCCGCCGGGTCGGGTAAATCCTACACCATCGGTTGGACTGCCCATCAGGCCATTAACCTACATGACGAGGCAGACAGACCCATCTTCAACACGACAATCATCGTCACCGACCGCATCGTACTGGATCGACAGCTCCAAAAGACCGTTTCGCAGTTCGAGCAGACACCAGGGGTGGTAAAGAAGATCGACGGTACGTCGCGTCAGCTCAAGGAGGCCATCCAGAGCGGGGCGCGAATGATCGTCACCACCATCCAGAAATTCTCCACCGACCACCTGAAGGAGATCTCAGGCCAGCACAGCAGGAACTTTGCTGTTATTGTCGATGAGGCCCACAGCAGCCAGTCGGGGAAGAGTGCCCATGCTCTCTCCGATACTCTGACCCGTGAGGCGGGCAGCAGTGAAGACATCGAGGACCTGATTGCTGAGTTCCAGCGCCAGAGAGGCCCACAGCCAAATATTAGTTTCTTCGCCTTTACAGCCACGCCGCGCAACGTGACCCTGGAGCGTTTTGGTGTCCGAGGGCCGGACGGGCTGCCGCAGCCCTTCCACCTCTACTCCATGCGCCAGGCTATCGAAGAGGGCTTCATTCTGGATGTGCTCCAGTACTACATGACATACCGAGCCTACTATCAGCTTGAGAAAACCATCGAAGAAGACCCTGAGCTGAGTGGTCGACGTGGCCAACGCAAGGTGGCCCGCTTTGCCTCCCTACATCCAACGGCCATCGGCCAGAAGGTGGAGGTGATCATTGAACACTTCCGCCGCCACGTTATGCGTGAGCTAGACGGCCAGGCGAAAGCCATGGTGGTGACCCAGAGCCGGGAGCATGCACTGCGCTATTACTTCGGGGTTCGGGATTACATTCGCAGGAACGGCTACACCGACATCAAGGCGCTGGTCGCCTTTTCCGGTGACCTGGAACTAGACGGTGAGACCTGGACAGAGGCCGCTATCAACGGCTTTTCTGAGACCGAACTGCCGCGCCGTTTCGACACGCCAGACTATCAGGTATTGATCGTCGCCGAGAAGTACCAGACGGGTTTTGACCAACCAAAGTTGTGTGCCATGTACGTGGACCGACGACTGGCTGGTCTCCAAGCGGTACAGACCTTGTCACGCCTGAACCGGAGTTACCCTGGCAAGGAGAAACAGACCTACATCCTCGACTTCCAGAACACTATTGAGGACATTCAGGCAGCCTTCCGCCCGTTCTTCGAAGTCACGGAACTGGAAGCGGTCTCCAACCCCAACCAGATTTACGAACTCGAGGCCAGAATCCAGACCTTCGCCATCATCGACCGAGGTGAGGTCGAGCGTTTCGCTGAGACTTACTATCGTGGGGGGCTCAGTTCCCAGGACCGTGCCCGGCTAGAGGGGCTGGTCCGGCAGGCAATTGCTCGCTATAACTTGGAGGACGACGACGGGAAGCAGGAAGAATTTCGTCAACTCCTCAGGAGCTATATGCGGTTCTACAGCTTCCTGGCTCAGGTGGTGCGTCTCGACGATACCTGGCTGGAGAGACTCTATTCCTACGCCTCCTGGCTGGTCCGACTACTACCCAACCGGGAGATCCCGGCTGATGTCGAGATTACTGACGATATGGTCCGTCTCGCAGCGTTCCGGGTCCAGGAACAACAGGCGCCCTTTAGTGCCTCGCTGAGTCCGGGAGAGCCCGAGAAGCTGAATCCCATTAGCGAATTCGGAGCTCAGCCCTATACTGAGGACGAGGAGCGCTCGCTGTCGGATATAATTCGGTCCTTCAATGAACGGCACGGAACCGAGTTTACCAAAGCGGACTTCCTCCGCTTCGAGCAGGTAAACCGCGAGATCCTCGACCAGGACATGGTCGAAATGCTGCGAAGCAACCCGCCGGACGTGGTGTTCTCCGCCTTCTCAGAGGCCTTCTTCAGGGGTGCAATCCGAATGTTTCAGCGCGACAACGAGATGAAGAACATCGTCCTCAGTGATGCCCAGGCGCGAGAACAGGCTATCCGGCATTTCTTCAACCGGGCGCTGCGGGAAGTGCGGGAAAGTCCGAAGGCCACCGGCTGATTTATCGAGAAGCCTGAGGACCGGCGAATAAGCGCGCGATGGTTTCGCAAGTATCTTCAGAGTCCTGAGCCGCCCAGACGTGAGGGGTGAGTTGTCTGGTGAAGCAGGTTAACATCTACACCGACGGAGCATGTTCCGGAAACCCCGGTCCCGGGGGATGGGGGGTGATTCTCGACTACCGGGGGCACGCAAGGGAGCTGTCCGGTGGTGAGCCCGAGACAACCAATAACCGCATGGAAATCATGACCGTCATCAAGGGACTGGAGGCACTTAAGGAACCGTGCCGGGTAACCATTCACACCGATTCCAGATACGTGACCGATGCCATTCGTAAGGGTTGGGCCAAGAGGTGGCGCGCAAAAAACTGGATGCGCGGTGAGAACACGCCCGCCCTCAATTCCGACCTTTGGAGCCGGGTTCTGCAGTTGTTGGACAAAGACGAGGTGGAGATTCGTTGGGTCCGGGGTCATGCGGGGCACCCGCAAAATGAGCGGTGTGACACCCTGGCGCGCGAAGCGATCGAGCGAGTACGGCGGGAGCACCGCCCTCGTCCGTCGCGCAAGCAAGAAGATCGCTTCGATCACGACATTCGGGATACAGCAGGCAAACCGTCGCCGCGTCGTTTCTAAGAGACATGATTAGTACGGAGGCTGAGTTCTTCACCCAGTGCTACCGCGTTTGCGAAACCCTCGAGAATGGTGACGAGCAAGTGGGAGGAGCGTCATTGGGAAAGCACTATGGAGTAAAATGCACCTCTTGTGACTACAGTGTCTCGGTCAAAGAGGGAGTCGGAATGATGTATTCGCCGCATGCCGTTTTCTATGGCTATTGTAGCGATGAATCGCAGAACTGGAGTATAGCTTTCCCCGACGGCCTATGCGAGCCCGGCAGGCCGTTACTCGAGGATCTGGTAAGAAGCAAGGACACCAAGGAGCGGGCATTTTCTTTGCTTGAGGCTGGAGCTATCCCGACTGATGACTACGGCCATGAGCTATATGTCTGTCGGAAGTGCCACCATCTTTTCAACAGGTTCTATTTCCGGATTCAGGCGGAGGATGAAGAATACGAACCAGACTATCGGTGTTCTCATTGTAAGGCGCTGGTAGAACGGGCAGACTTGAAATCCGATCATGAAACGTTGTGGGTCGTTTACAAAAACAACAAAGATGCCAACTGGCATTGTCCTCAGTGTGGGAACGAAAGGCTGCAATATGACGGCGCCATGCTTTTGTGGGATTAGACCTTGTCTATTTGCCTAACTGATTTAGCTCTAGGCATTATGTTATGCTGTTACTACCGCAATCTGTCTGGGGGGGTGCTATTCTACGAAAGCACTGCTTTTGAGTAGCCACTAGACTACTTGCTTACGGGATGCAGGCAGTAAAGGCTAAATGCTCTCGTAAAACCGTCCATTACCAATCATGGGGAGAATGTAGTCTTCGCAGATTGGGGGGACCCGGCGGGAGAACCACATTCTTACCTTGGGATTGTGGAGATGAGTTGCCATGAACAGAAGGATCGTCATGACGAAAAAGGCCTCGATATACTTCATGTCTTCGTCCGGCAATTCACGGACGCTCCGGTAGCCGGAAAGCAGCGCCTTCCTGATGTGCAGGGGACTGAAATCAGCGGAAATACCACCCAGATCCATGTAGTAGTAGCCGTGGCCGCAGAGACAGAAGTCGATGGGCGCCACGCCGCTTTCCTGGACGATAAGGTTGGTCTTCTGGAGGTCCGCATGGATGAGGCCCCGGGCCTGTGAACCCCTGTCGTCCAGCTCAGCCATCAACTCGCAGATCCTATCACCGCCTTCCCGAATGACTTTGTAATGGTCAGGGGTTATAAGCCCCAGACTAACGGCGTCCCCGATGGATTCCGCCACAGATCTGACCTTGGCTACATCGTAGCTGTGACGGTCTAGGGACCTCCCTATTTCCCAGCGGGAAGCGAAATCGTGGAGTTTGGCAGTCATTACCCCTGCCTGGTAGGCCTCGACAGCCCACTCTGGATCCTCTTGGTGCATGGCCCTGCCGTCAATCCATGTCAGGACGGTAACACGCACCTTGCCGCCACCCTCTGGATCATCAATCTCTGACACCAGCCGGTTATCCCGGTTCTGAACGGGTTTCTGCACTGGAATGTCAGTATTCTCGTGAATGGCCCCAATGAACATGAGTTCAGACTGGAGGGCGCTCAGTGAGTGCTGCGCTGTCGCCGATGAGAAACCCTTAACAGGCCTGTGGATGCGCAGCACGAATTGTTCATCGGTCTTGCCGCTGATGACCTGGCAGGTAAGATTCTCGTTATGACGGATTAGTGACGTCTGAGGATCAGAGATATCGTACTGCGCCAGCGCCGTCTGAACTAACTGCTGCCATGGTTCCACCAGATATGCCGCCCCCTCTACAATCTGTCGCACTGGGTCACGCTAGCCAGTATTCCTTAGTCTACCACATTCACCCCTGGAAGGCGAGGTGATGTGTTAGCATGTAAATGCTGGACAACAATGGCTGCCAGTAGCAGGAGCGGCAGGTGGAGCTTCAGGGCAAGGCCAAGGCCAATTCCCTCAGCAAGCAGGCCGGTAATGCTAATTCCCAGGCCGGCGAGGCCGAAAGCGACCCCCTCTATAATCCCCGACGCCATCGCTGATCTTTTGGGATATAGTTCCTGGGCCAGCACCACGCTGGCGGGCAACGCTGCCTGGAGGGTAAATCCGCCCAGGGCCACCAGGATCCATATGAAGCTGGCTGTCTGTTCCCAGAAGAACACTGTGAAGACAGCAAAGCCCACAATGCACGCCGCCGCTATCAGTCGTTTCCGACCATACCGGTCTGATAGGTACCCGCCAGCCAGTGCGCCGGCGGTGCCAGAGATCAGGTAGAGGGTGAGAAACCCACCGACCCCGACTTCGGGCAGAAGTTCTTGCTTGACCAGATAGAGTGGGGCAAAGACAGCAACCATGTACGCAAACCACGACCGTAGACAGGCGACAAGGGTTAGCAGGCGCAAGGGCCGTGGGATATCCCCGACGACCTCAAGGACCTGTTGAAGGGTGGCAGGCGAGGTGACGTTGCTTTCTAAGCCGAGGTTCAGCCTGTGCAGTCCCGTCAGTACCAGAATGCCTGCAACTGCCAGCCCTGGCAGGGCAAGAAACACCAATGAATTAAGTCCTCGCGATACCACCAAAGGCACAATCAGGACGGGGGCTAATGCAAACCCAAGACTACCGCCTGCGGAATAGAGGGCCATGGCCAATCCCCTGCTCTTCTCACTAACCCGGCTTACAGACGCCGCTCCGATTGGATGGTATACTCCGGAGCCGAGTCCGCCCAGCACAGGGAAGATGACCAGAAGGGCAAAGCTGGTGGCAAACCCAAGCATACTTGTAAACAGGGCTGCCCAGGCCACTGATACGACCAGCAGCCACCCCTTACCCCAGCGGTCAGCGAAGTAGCCGAAGATCGGTTGTGAGAAGGAGGATACCACTGAGGTGATGGAGACCGCCAGCCCGCAGAGGGCAATCTCCAGGTTTAGCCTAATGGCAACAATGGGTAGCAGGGCTGGAAGAAAGTTCATATAGAAGTCAATGCCAAAGTGCCCCAGGGAGGCAGCCAGCACCCCTGGTACTGAAAAGCGGCTATCCTTCATTGGGCTGCCTCGACGGCCTTCTGCGCCGGAGCCGAAAGGACCCTGGTGCCTCTATCTTCCTGAACCCTCAGGAAGACGACTCCTGACAGTATTAGCAAACTGCCGATTAGCTGCATTGCACTGAGATACTCACCCAGGAGCAGGTAGGCGAAGAGAGCTGTCAGTGCTGGCTCCAGGGTGGCGATCAGGTTGGCAATACTTGAGGGCAGGTACACGAGACTAACGTTATAGAGGCCAAATCCCACCAGCGTTGGGCCTGCCGCCAGAAGGAGCAGGAATCCCCAACCCGCGGTGGAGTCCCCCAAACAGAAGAGGTCAGCTGGATTGGCGGCGGTGCCGGGTAGAAACTGGCCTGGTAGCAGGTTCGCCAGCAACAGGAAGACGGCGGCGAATCCAAAGGTGTATAACAGGGTGGTCCAGGGGTTCAGCCCCCGCTGCGACGCCGATCGGCCCATCAGGCTGTAGACGGCGTAACATAGTCCCGAGAGGGCTCCTGCCGTGATGCCTGCCAGGTTGGCCTGCCAGGCTGTGGGGGTCAACACCTCTGATATAAGAACGCAGCCCCCCAGGCTGAAGACCACAGCCAGTCCTTTAGCCCAGTTCAGTGGTTCCTTCAACAGCCACCAGCCAAGGAGGACGGTGTAGGCTGCCGAGCTGTAGACCAATACCGTGGAGACCGCCGCCCCCACCAGGGCTACAGATAGGGTCCAGAGTGCGTTGAAGACGGCCAGCACAAGGCCGTAGGCAAGAAGGTAGGAGAGGTCCTGCCGTTTAAGGCGCAACAGAGCAGGGAAGAACAGCCACAGCACTGGCAGCAGGACCAGGGCTGTAAAGGCGTCACGCCAGAAGGCCAGTATTAAGGGCGGTAGATGATAGGTCTCCGTTACGTGCCTGATGAGGATCGCTGTGGTGGATAATATGATGGTAGCGGCCAGGGCGATGGAGTATCCTCTGGTTAGACTAGCGGGATCAGTGGTGCTGGATGAAGGCACGGGCTCACTTCCTTTTACAGTCTGGGTTGCTATACTGTCATTTCAATCTTAGAGGGTCATCAGGGCGGTGGGTAGGGCCAAAACTGGCAAGGTTTGATAGTGCCAATTTCGCGATTGGATATGTAGATACGGCCAGTTCATGCTACAATCAAGTTACCAATTACAAGTCGACCCAAGCAGGAGCCGAATCAAGCTGGGTCCGAGCCGGGGCTAGGCCGGGCGCGAGAGGAGTCGGTTGATGCGAATTCCCCTTGACCATCAAAGCGATACACCGCTTTACCTGCAGATTGTGGAACACCTTCGTGAGGGCATACTCTCAGGGAGATTAGAGCCGGACACGCGCCTGCCAGCCAGTCGTCGCCTTGCCGACGACCTGGGCGTCAGCCGCATCACAGCAGAAAACGCTTACGGAGAACTAGAGGCCGCCGGCCTTGTTCGTCGTCAAATGGGGAGTGGGACATATGTGCTTTCGCCCTGGCCTCTGCCACAAACCTCTGCAGGCAACAGTGGTGACGCTGGCGAGGCTGGTGAGGCTGGCGAGACCTGGCCCCTCTGGCAGCAGGCTATCCAGGCCCGCAATCAGTCATCGCAGGGGGGAACCCCCGAGGAGTTGCTTCAGCAAGGGGGACACCCCAACCCAATCTCCTTTGCAGGAGGCAGCGGTGACCCTCGCCTCTTCCCTGTGGATGATCTTCGCAAGACCATTCAAGCCGTAATGCGGCGCGACGATAGGACGGCCCTGGGCTATGGGGAACCTGGCGGTTACACACCCTTGCGTCGTACCATCGCCGGTGTCCTTGCCAGCCAGGGCCTACAGGCAGGGCCCGAGAACATTCTCATCACTTCCGGCTCACAGCAGGCCATGGCCCTGGTCTCTCAGCTCCTTCTCAGGCCGGGTGACGCCATCCTTGTGGAGAGCCCAACCTATGCCGGGGCCCTGGATCTCTTTCGCGCCCTTGGTTTGCGGATGGTGGATGTGCCCGTTGATGACGAGGGCATGCAGGTTGACAGGGTCGAGCAGCTCCTTCAGAGCCATCACCCGAAGCTGATCTATACAATCCCGAACTTCCACAACCCGACGGGGACCTGCATGAGCGGCCAGCGTCGCCGCCAGCTAGTTGCCCTGGCAGACCGCTATAATACCCCTATCTTGGAGGATGATTTTGTCGGGGATCTCCGCTACGACGGACGCGCCCAGCCGGCCCTCAAGGCCGTTGACCCCGGCGGTAGGGTCATCTACACCAGCACCTTTTCCAAGATGCTGATGCCGGGACTGCGGGTGGGATTCGTAGTGGCTGAAGGGCCGGTAGGTGAGGCCCTGGCCAACCACAAGCGGGCAGTAGATCTTGCCACATCGAGCCTCATCCAACGGGCCCTGGAGGACTACGTGACAGTGGGGCGCTACCAGGTGCACCTGCGCCGCTCCTGCCGGATCTATGGGGGAAGGCGCGACGCCATGCTGGAGGCCATCGACAAGCACTGGCCCTCGGGGGCCCAGGTCAACTCGCCCCAGGGCGGGCTCTTCATCTGGCTGCGCCTGCCCTCGGGTCTATCCTCCAATGAACTTCTACCGCTGGCCTGCGAAGAAGGCACCGCCTTTGCTCCGGGCAGGGTCTTTGTTCCCGGTGGTTCTGACTGCGATAACTACCTGCGATTAAACTTCGCCGCGGAACCCCGCAGTGAGATTGAGGAAGGTATCAGACGGCTTGGAAGGGCAATAGCTCGGTTGATGCCATGATGGATAGCGACAGCATGCAAACCAGGCCTACTCCTGTCGTGATAAGATAGAGGAAGTGAGAGGCCGATTTACTGCCGCGAGTCAGTCCAGGCTATGATGGCTTAGGGGACTCAATGCACCGATTACAGGGGGGATGCTGCTGATGATCATACGAGCTTGGGGCGCATTCAGGAGGGGAGAGCGGTTAATAGGGATCCTGTCCCGGCCCTTCAGGGCCTTCTTCGCCACTGAATCTGCCGCCGGGGTCCTCCTGATCCTGGCTACCGTAACCGCCTTAGTGTGGGCAAATTCGCCATTGAGAGATGTATATACAGCAACCTGGCAGATCCCCTTAACCATCGGCATCGGCGAAGCGGCACTGACCAAACCACTGCTTCTCTGGATCAACGACGGCCTGATGGCGATCTTCTTCTTTGTAGTCGGCCTGGAGATAAAGCGGGAACTCCTGGCAGGGGAACTCTCTTCAGTGAGGCGGGCCATCCTTCCGGTGGCGGCGGCCCTCGGTGGGATGATTGTACCTGCCCTGGTCTATGTCCTCTTCAATCTCGGCAGTCCCACAATTGATGGTTGGGGTATACCCATGGCCACTGATATAGCCTTTGTCCTGGGGGCCGTTGCCTTGCTGGGGAGAGGGCTGCCCACATCGATCCGGGTTTTTCTGGCGGCATTGGCGATCGCCGACGACCTCGGGGCTGTGCTTGTCATTGGTCTGTTCTTCACTGAGAACCTGAAGGTCATCTGGTTGCTGTGGGCCGGGGGAGCCGTCCTGGTTCTGGCTATCCTCAATGCCAGTGGCCAGCGCCGCGAACTTCCCTACCTGGTCCTGGGCGTGTCCCTCTGGTTTGCTGTGCTCAAGTCGGGTATCCACCCGACGGTGGCTGGGGTGACCCTGGCCATGTTCATACCGGCCCGACAACGCTATGACTGGGCTGAGTTTCAGGGCAGTTTTCAGCGAATAGCAGCCGACCTGAGGGCCGCTGATGGAGAACCATCAGACACTAGTGACCAGGTTCGCCAGTCTGTGCTCCACGAGTTGGACGAGCTGGTTGAAGGGGCGCGAACCCCATTGCAGGACCTGGAACATAATCTCCACCCCTGGGTCGCCTTTGGTGTCTTGCCCCTCTTCGCGCTGGCCAATGCCGGTGTGGCCCTTGCTGGCTTTGATCTGCAAGCCCTGCTCAGTCCGGTCAGTCTTGGGATCATCGGCGGCTTGGTGGTGGGTAAGCCGGTGGGAATTGCCGCTTTCTCATGGCTAGCGGTGCGGGTGGGTATCGCCGATCTGCCCGAGGCTGCCAGTTGGAGGCACCTGGTAGGGGTAGCTGCTCTGGCGGGGATCGGTTTTACCATGTCCCTATTCATTGCTGGCCTCGCCTTTGATGCCCCTGCTCTTCTTGCCACGGCCAAACTGGGCATTCTTCTTGCATCCCTGTTGGCAGCGATGGTCGGTACGGGAATCCTGCTTCCCGCCAGGACCAAAAGTGAAATCTAGCCCTGTCTTGACCAAGGGTAGCGCTGAGTCGAATGCCCGGTTGATGGACAAATTGATGGATAAACACCAGGTTTACAGAAGCGGTTTGTTGGGTTAGAATGTTAGGGCAGGCTGCATGTAATGCTGGATAGTCGGGAGCATGCCATGCTGGTTGCACAATGAATTCAAGTTAATATTGAGCCTTCGGGGGTCGGGTGAGCCGCGCTTGTGGCAATTCCCTACCGGTGGTAATGCGCGGGTGTCTCAGGACTAACCACGCGCTAGCCCACGAGCTGTTTAGAGGCAGACCTGGTGAGATTCCAGGGCCGACGGTATAGTCCGGATGGAAGAAGGCGGTCAGCTGAGTGTAGTGTAATGTAGGTCCTATTCACCTGACCTGTTGCCCCCGGAGCGGCTCGCGGGGGTTTTTCTATGCTGCAGAAGGGAGACCCAATTGAACATCAACAGAAGAGCTTTGGACATCGATAGGAGAATGATGCAGCTGGCCATACAGCTGGCCCTCAAGGGGAAGGGGCGCACAAGCCCCAACCCCGCCGTTGGGGCTGTGGTGGTTTCTAATGATGGTAATGGTAGGGTGGTAGGCCGTGGTTATCACCGCAAGGCCGGAGGCCCCCACGCTGAGGTATTTGCCCTGGAGGAGGCCGGTGCCGCCGCCAGGGGGGCCACCCTCTACGTGACCCTTGAGCCCTGCTGCCATCAGGGCAGGACGCCGCCCTGCACAGACAGGATCATCGCCGCCGGCATCAGGCGGGTTGTGGTTGGCTCCATTGACCCTAACCCCAGGGTTGCAGGCAAGGGGATTGAGCAGCTGAGGGCTGCGGGGATTGATGTGAGCACCGGGGTCCTGGAGGTAGCGACGAGAAGGCTCAACGAAGGTTTTAACAAGGTGATGGAGACCGGTTTACCCTTTGTGCTCTATAAGTACGCCATGACCCTTGACGGGAAGACCGCTACCAGCGCCGGGCACTCCCAGTGGATTAGCTCCCCGGCGGCGCGGCTCCTGGTTCACCAGTGGCGCAACGAGTACGACGCCATCATGGTCGGCAGTGGAACGGTGGTTGCCGACAACCCCCGGCTCACCTGCCGGATCGCTGGGGGAAGGGACCCGGCCCGTGTCATAGTCGACACCCAGGGCAGGATAGCGGCTAACAGCAGGGTCTTGCACCTTGAATCCCCGGCGCCAACGATAGTGGCGGTGGGCAGTGACGACGCCTCAAGGCGCCTCCGGGAGGGCATCGCCGCCGGTGGCCAATCCACTGCTGGCTCCTCCGCGACCAGCAGTTCCACTGCCAGTCGTGAAGTTATAGTCTGCGGAACAACCAATAGTAGGGTTGACCTGAAGGCGCTCCTGAGAGAGCTGCCCAGAAGGGGCATCAACAGCGTCCTTCTGGAGGGCGGTTCCACATTGGCCTACTCCATGTTGGCAGCGGGGTTGGTAGACAAGGTAGCGGCCTTCGTTGCCCCCAAACTTGCCGGTGGGAGGGGCGCCCCCTCTCCTCTGGGCGGTTTCGGGGTCAGTAGGATGGACGAATCATGGCAGCTTACGGAGGTTGAATATAGCCCGGTAGGCGGTGACATTCTTGTGGAAGGATATGTTATGGGTCCGGGAACTGAAAGGGAGTGACCAGGGTGTTTACGGGGATCATTGAGGGGATTGGTAAGGTCAAACGCGTTGTGTCGGGGAGTGAGTCTGCCTCAATCCAGGTGGACCTGGGCGACCTTGCCCCAGGAGTGGCCATTGGCGCCAGCGTTGCTATTAACGGCGTCTGTCTCACCGCAACATCTCAGGTGGGAGACCTGGTTGCCTTCGATGTCATGCCCGAGACCTTTCGCAACACAACCCTCAGGGCCTTAGCCCCCGGTGACAGTGTCAACCTGGAGCGAGCCCTTGAGGTCGGAGGGCGCCTTGACGGACACATTGTCCTGGGCCACGTGGACGGGATCGGGGAGATCATCAGGAAGCAGCGAGAGGGTACCTCCACTGTCTTCGAGATTGGAGCCCCCCCTGATATCCTCCGGTACATCGCTTATAAGGGGTCAATCACCATCGACGGTATCAGCTTGACGGTGTCAAGACTAACGGAATCCTCCTTTGAGGTCTCGATAATACCGCATACAGAGACCTTTACCGTACTGAGAAGGCGGCGGGTAGGGGACCTTGTCAACCTGGAGGTTGACGTCCTGGCCCGCTACATAGAGAGGCTCCTGCAGGCACAGGAACCGGGTTCCTCAGGCAAAGGGCCCCGGGGAGAGGCCGCCGAACGCCAGGGGATAACGAAGGAACTTCTGTTAAGCCGGGGCTTTCTAGAATAGCTCCTCAGCAGCGTAGCGCCGGTTATATCGACTACTGATCGTTACAGATGACATCTACCGGAGAAGACACTAGATTGGGTGAGATAATCATGTCTGAGAGCAATCAAGCAGTAGGGTTTTCCACCATTGAAGAGGCAATTGCTGAGATCAGAGCGGGGCGCATGATTGTTGTTGTTGATGACGAAGACCGGGAGAACGAGGGCGACCTGGTGATGGCAGCGGAGAAGGCCACTCCTGAGACCATCAACTTTATGGCCAAGTACGGCAGGGGGCTGATCTGCGCCCCCCTCACCGCCAGGCGCGCCGAGGAGTTGGACCTGGAGCAGATGGTCCGGGTGAACCGGGATACAATGAACACCGCCTTCACCGTGTCGGTGGACCATGCCCAGGTGTCAACGGGCATCTCTGCCGCCGAGAGGGCCCGGACGGTGCAGGCTCTGGCCAGCGCCGACACCCTACCGACGGACCTGAGGCGGCCTGGCCACATCTTCCCCCTTAAGGCCATGGAGGGCGGGGTGCTGCGGCGGGCAGGCCACACTGAGGCCGCCGTTGACCTGGCGGAGCTGGCTGGGCTTTCCCCTGCCGGGGTCATCTGTGAGATCATGGACGAAGACGGGACAATGGCCCGGGTCCCCCG